>ERZ791884.250-NODE-250-length-66081-cov-3.639294_pt1 | contig 66081 bp, 57 predicted proteins | sample MGYA00509941_ERZ791884 | MGnify/ENA primary metagenome ERZ791884 (study PRJEB30046, sample SAMN00792095) | human gut metagenome | study: EMG produced TPA metagenomics assembly of the A metagenome-wide association study of gut microbiota in type 2... | reverse complement strand
GCAGCACGGAACAATCCGTAGGCATCAAAGTCGGGGACTTTTGCCCCCGACATCATTCTATAGGGGATTGTTTTATGGTATAACATTTTTGCAAAAATCTCAATAGGTCAATGGACTACAACTGTCCTCTTTTGTCTGCCTAACCACAGTTTCTGTCACACAGTACCACCACTGTAGACGGCGTGGTCTGGGCAGGAATGCTTCTCGTGGAAGAGGAATAGATGACCACCAGATTATGGTTCGCGGGACTCGCCTGGAAATACTGGTTGTTCACAGTACGCACATCCACAGTGCCATCCAGATTCAGCTGCAATGTCTGCTCCTCATTAGTCAATGAATTGTTGTAGTAGCTCACATCCACATACCGGTCATTCCGATCCTCCGCTACTACCACTGCGGTATACTGAGGCGGATAGATCAGGGGCATGGGTGCATCATTGCGATACCAGAAGGTTGCCATCATTCCCACCGACAGTGTAGTGAAATCCACCACATACGTATCCGGGTTGATGAAAAAGTTCACCGTGTTGCCGTCCGTATCCTCGATTGTAGCGAACAAAAGGCATCCATCGGCTCTGCGGCCACCCTGTCCTGCCGGTACCAGATCCACAATGGTTCCCTTCATGGAGCCGAAACTGCTTCTTCTCATAGGTCTCTGAAATGAAAAACGATAATCCATAAACACTCCTGCTGTTGCTAAAAGCTTTCTACTATTATATGCACGTCGGTGCCACTGTTGTCATACGCCGTGATAAAAATGCAGGACCACTATTGTAACAATAGTGATCCCGATCTTTTCCGCTATACAAATCTTTGTATCCGTAGGACGCAAAGACCTCCTCTTTGAGCGCTTTCCTACAGAATAATGGTTCCGCCGCCCAGTACATGCTCATCCTGATAAAATACCATGGCCTGTCCCGGTGTTGCGGCACGTACCGGTGCGTCAAAGGTACAGAGCACTTTACCGTCCGGCTGTTTTGTCAGAGTTCCGTATTCTCCCTTATGGTTGTAACGGATCTTCGCCAATACTCTGGTGGGCTCTGTCAGATCTTCCACTGTCATGTAATTCACATGATCGCACAGCACTTTATCCGTAAAGAGTTCCTGATTGGAACCGATGACGACTTCATTGGTCTCGGGACGGATGGCGGTGACAAACACTCTTTCCCCCATAGGAAGTTCCAGTCCTCTGCGCTGTCCCAGTGTATAATGGGTAATTCCCTTATGCCGGCCTAAGATCCTGCCGTCCTCCGTGACAAAATTTCCCGGACCCGGTACCTTTTCTCCGGCCTCCCTGTCAATAAAGGAGGCATAATCATTGTCCGGTACAAAACAGATCTCCTGACTGTCCGGCTTATGCGCCACCGGAAGTCCCGCTTCCTCTGCCAGGACGCGGATTTCATCCTTGGTATATTCCCCCACCGGCATCAGGGTATGTGCCAGCTGCTCCTGGGTCAGATTGTACAACGCATAGGTCTGATCCTTGGCTGCGGTAACGGAATTACGGATGGCAAAACGGCCATTCGGCAGCCTGTCAATCCTCGCATAATGTCCCGTGGCAATGTAATCCGCCCCGATCTCCAGGCTTCTCTGCAGCAGGGATTCCCACTTCACATAACGGTTGCAGGCAATACAGGGATTGGGGGTATGGCCTCTTAAATACTCTGCCACAAAATAGTCCATGACATGGCATTTGAATTCCTTCTTAAAGTTCATGACATAATAAGGAATCTCCAGTCTCTGTGCCACTCTTCTGGCATCATCCACCGCCGACAGTCCGCAACAGCCGCCGTTGGCTTCCTTGGCTGCTTCCTCTTCGTCCTGCCAGATCTGCATAGTGACGCCGATCACGTCATAGCCCTGTTCCTTCAATAACATGGCTGCCACGGAGGAATCTACTCCCCCGGACATGCCTACTACTACTTTTTTCTTCATAGATCTTAATAATCTTCCTCTTCTTCGCCCTCACTGATGTCATTCTTGGGCTTCTGCAGTCCTTCGATGGTGATATGGTTCTTCTCTGCATAATCCCACAGTGCTGCATGAATCGCTTCCTCTGCAAGCAGTGAACAGTGTACCTTTACGGGCGGCAGTCCGTCCAGAGCCTCCATTACGGCCTTGTTCGTTACCTGTAATGCTTCCTGAATGGTCTTACCCTTTACCAGTTCGGTAGCCATGGAGCTGGTAGCTACGGCAGCGCCGCAGCCGAAGGTCTTGAATTTTGCTTCCCGGATGATCCCGTTCTCGTCAATGTCCAGGAACATTCTCATAATATCTCCGCACTTTGCGTTGCCCACGGTACCTACGCCGCTGGCATCCTCGATCTCCCCTACATTTCTGGGGTTCTGAAAGTGGTCCATTACTTTTTCACTGTACATGTATCTGTTATCCTCTTCTTTCTCACTTAGTTGTTCTTCTGGCTTTTCAGGAAATCTTCATATAAAGGAGACATATCCCGCAGTCTCTGTACGATTTTCTTCACTTCTTCCGCCACGATGTCCATCTCTTCCTTCGTGCTTTCCTCAGATAAGGTCAGACGCAAGGAGCCGTGTGCTTCCTCATGCTTTAAGCCGATAGCCAGCAGTACATGGGAAGGATCCAGAGATCCGGAAGTACATGCGGAACCGCTGGAAGCGCAAATGCCCTTCATATCCAGCATGATCAACATGGATTCTCCTTCGATGAACAGGAAGGAGAAGTTGATATTGTTCGGAAGTCTCTTCGTGCGGTGACCGTTCAGCCAGCAGTGAGGGATCTCGTTCTCCAGACGTCCGATCAGATAATCCCGCAGTTCGCTCTCCTTGCGAGTCTTGGTATCCATAATACGCATAGCGCGCTCTACAGCAGCACCCAGTCCCACGATACCAGGAATGTTCTCTGTACCGGCTCTGCGGCTTCTCTCCTGTGCTCCGCCGTGTACAAAGGAACGGATCTTCACACCCTTGCGGATATATAAGAAGCCGATACCCTTGGGGCCGTTTAATTTGTGGCCGCTGGCACTGAGCATGTCGATGTGCATTTCATCCACATTGATGGGAACCTGTGCATACGCCTGTACCGCATCGGTATGGAACAATACACCGTGCTCCTTCGCGATCTCACCGATCTCGGCAATGGGTTCGATGGTACCGATCTCGTTATTTGCAAACATTACACTGATCAGAATCGTGTCAGGGCGAATGGCTGCCTTCAGCTCGTCCAGACTGATCAGTCCGTCTCTGTCCACATTCAGATAAGTGATCTCAAAGCCTCGCTTCTCCAGATACTCACAGGTATGAAGAATGGCATGATGCTCGATCTTCGTGGTAATGATATGTTTTCCCTTGGAAGCATAGGCTTCTGCGGTAGCTTTCAGCGCCCAGTTATCGGACTCGGAACCGCCGGCAGTAAAATAGATCTCTTCCGGCTTTGCTCCCAGACTGTCTGCGATGGTCTGGCGGGCATGATCCATGGCCTTCTTGCTCTCGGCACCCAGACTGTAGATGGTGCTGGCATTGCCGTAGTATTCACTGAAGTACGGAAGCATCGCATCCACGACCTCCGGTGCCGTTTTGGTAGTTGCTGCATTATCTAAATATATCATATTGCCTCATTTCCGCATATTTTCATGCTTATTTCACTGTTATTCATGATAGCATTCACCGCGCAGTTCTGTCAACAAGGTGGATGGAATATACTTTTGCAAGATCTTTATCTGCAAAGGATCCAACGAAAAGCTATGAAGCATGCCAAACGTCATCCTCTGATCTTCGGTACTCTGATTCTGACGATCACCGGTCTTATCACCCGCATCATCGGTTTTTTCTACCGGATCTACCTGTCCAGGCTCTTCGGAGAAGAAGGAATGGGGATCTATCAGCTGCTCAGTCCCGCACTGTCTCTCTCCTTTTCCCTGACAGCTGCCGGCTACCAGACCGCCATCTCCAAATTCGTTGCCGCCAATACTGCGGGGCGGCGTTCCGATGACCTGAAAACGCTGCTGACCGGGGCAAGCATCACGCTCCCTCTGTCCCTTGGAGTCAATGCTGTCCTGTTTCTCGCCGCAGAACCCATAGGAACCTTCCTGTTAAAAGAAGCCCGTACCATATCCATGCTGCGGATTCTGTCCTTCTCTATTCCTTTTGCCGCGCTGCATGCCTGCATCAACGGCTATTTCTATGGAAAAAAGAAAGCTTCCGTTCCTGCCCTCACGCAGCTTCTGGAGCAGCTGGCCAGAGTCGGCTGTGTCTTTCTCGTCACCGGAGCCGATCTGTCTGAGGGGCGCACCCCCTCCATCAATGCGGCCGTCTTAGGTCTGACCGTCGGCGAGCTTCTGTCCATGCTGATCGCTCTGATCTGCCTGTACATACACCTGTATCCGGATGCCTCTGTTCTTTCCCTGCAAAATATCTGTCCTTCTTCCGCGGTCTACCGGGATCTGTTGGGCATGGCACTGCCCCTGACCGCCAATCGTATCGTTCTGAATATTTTGCAGAGCATCGAAGCTGTCTCCATTCCCCAGAAACTTCTGCTCTACGGTTATGATACCACCACAGCCTTAAGTGTATACGGCGTACTCACCGGTATGGCCATGCCCATGATCTTTTTTCCCAATGCTCTCACCAGTTCCGTGGCGGTCCTTCTCCTCCCCACCATCTCCGAAAATCATGCAAAAGGTGACCGGGAAGCCGTATGGAACGACACTCTGCGTACCGTAAAATACTGCAGTCTCATGGGCTTTCTTTGTCTGTGCGGTTTTCTTTTTCTGGGGGATTGGATGGGAACCGAATTGTTCCACAGTGAACTGGCCGGGCATTTCATCGTGACGCTGGGATTCATCTGTCCTTTTTTGTATCTGGATACCACGCTCTCCAGCATTTTGCAGGGTCTTGGCATGGCGGGACGGATCTTTTTCTCCAACGTGGTCTGCCTTTTAATCCGGCTGTTGTTCGTATTTTTTGCCATTCCCGTGATCGGTATGCAGGGATATCTGTGGGGGATTCTGGTCAGCCAGCTGGTACTTGCCGGAATCTATTTTTTCTGTCTGTACCGTTTCTTCCGCCAAAACACAGTTTTCTGAATTTATCGCATAAAAATACCTCCCTGTCCAACTTATGCCGGGCAGACGGAGGTGTGCTATTCCGTAAATACAGAAGTCCTGTTCTGATTTTAATTGTGATTCTTATCGTTGAGAACACTCTTCAGCTCATCCATGAAGGTATTCACATCCTTGAATTCTCGGTAGACCGAAGCAAATCTCACATAAGCGACCGCATCCAGATCCTTTAACTTATTCATCACAAGCTCACCGATGGTGCCGCTGGGGATCTCCCGTTCTTCCCTGTTGAAAATCTCGTTCTCCACCTCATCCACCAAAGTCGTGATCTGCTGTGCGCTGACCGGACGTTTATGACAGGCTCTGAGCACCCCTGCCTCGATCTTGGCACGGTCATAGGCCTCTCTGTTATTATCCTTTTTAATAATGATCAGCGGAATCGTCTCGATCTTCTCGTAAGTGGTGAATCGCTTGCCGCATTCATCACATACACGACGGCGGCGAATGGAGTTGTTATCTTCCGCCGGTCTCGAATCGATAACTCTGGTATTTTCATGGCTACAGAACGGACATTTCATAGGCATCCTCCTTATAAAAACCACGTGTTATTTATGTTAAGATTATAGAAGATTCAGCAGTTAATGTCAACTAAAATTATGTCCGGTCCAATCTGTCTGATGTCCTTATACGGGATGACGATATTCGGCTCACAGCGCAGAAATGAAAGCCACTGGTTGCATCCCGGCACCATGATCTTACAGATGCATCCGCTGCACTCATCGAACTCCAGATCACATACATGCCCCAGCTTTTTACAGTCTCTGACATTGATTACATCTTTGCATTTTAACTCGGAAAAAAGCATACTCTGCTCCTCCCGTTTTCTTTCTATTTATTATATGATACCGCTCCGCTTCCCGTTCGGGAAAAACTGGAAAATCTTTCTTGCCGGTATAGTCACTGACTCTCCTGTGAATACTGTAGTTATCAAAAATCAGCAACGATTCAGAAAACTTGGGAGGTCTCCATGGTACAGGGAAAAGTAGAAATCTGCGGTGTCAATACAGCAAAACTGCCTTTGCTAAAGGCAGCGGACAAGGAAGCTCTCTTCGCAAAGATCCGGGAGGGAGATACCGCCGCCAGAGAGACCTACATCGAAGGCAACCTGCGTCTGGTCCTGAGCGTGATCAAACGCTTTTCCGGCAGTGCGGAAAATGTGGACGATCTGTTCCAGATCGGCTGTATCGGTCTGATCAAGGCCATCGACAATTTTGATTCCACGCTTGGTGTAAAATTTTCCACCTACGCGGTTCCAATGATTATCGGTGAGATACGCAGATTTTTACGGGATAACAATAGCATCCGTGTTTCACGGTCTCTGAAGGACACCGCCTACAAGGCAATCTACGCCCGCGATACCCTGACCAGGAAAAATCTGAAGGAGCCTACCGTGGAAGAGATCGCCGCGGAGGTGGGTATCTCCAAGGAAGACATCGTCTATGCCTTAGATGCCATGCAGAACCCCATGAGTCTCTACGAACCGGTCTATACCGACGGTGGTGACACCCTCTACGTCATGGACCAGATCAGTGATAAAAAAAATAAGGAAGAGACGTGGGTGGAACATCTCTCCCTCAGTGAAGCCATGAAACGTCTGAACGACAGAGAGCGTCATATCATCTCTCTGCGCTTTTTCGAAGGAAAGACCCAGACCGAGGTCGCCGACATGATCGGCATCTCCCAGGCCCAGGTCTCCCGTCTCGAAAAAAATGCATTGAAAGCTATGCGAGGCTATCTTACCGCATAGACCTTGATCCTCGTATTCTCTGTAACGTATGATACACCAGCCAAAACATCCAGTATCCGATGATTCCTCCCAGCACATTGGTCAGGATATCATCGATCTGAAAATAACCTCTGCCGGTAATGAGCTGGAAAGTCTCCACTCCCAGGCTGGTCGCAAAAGCCGCAAAGATGTTCCTGAAAAATCCCCTAAGCCAGGGAAATGCCCAGGGGCATGCAAAGCCATACGGGATGAAAAGCAGCACGTTTTCCACCACGAAGGCGTTATTTCTCGTATTGATCCCCCAGGTGGAGAAAAGCTCCAGATCCATGGCACGGTTCCGGCTGCCATCCTCTCTGGAGAAAAAAGTAATCACCAGTATGATCATAAGGTACAAAGAAAACACCATGAGACCTGCCATCGGAAAGGCTTCTTTTCCCTTCCGCTCCCTCCTGGCATTCATTGCATTCAGGATCAGTCCCATGACGGCACCGGCCATCACACCATAGGGCAGATATTGTATGGCACCGTTCAGATCCCTTATTATATATTTCCAAATCATTCTTTCTTCATCCTATATCTGTCTCTTAAAATTCCCGTTTTACATCTGGTAAGTGTCCCAGCGGGAAGGCGCCTCGTCCCATAGCTTTTTGTTCTCAAATAATCTGTCGTTCATCCAGCCGACCGCATCCACCACTCCATCCTCGTCAAAGGAGAACATGGCCCTCTGCTTCTTCTCCTCCGGTGTCTTTAAAAAGTTAAAGGGCTCCGGCCAGACCGTCACGAGAAGCTTTTTGCCGCCTTCCGGATCCTCAGTCTGCTCCAGACGGTAACGCATCCCCTGGTGGCATCCGGTGAATTCCGTCTTTTTTAAATATTCCATTGATAATATATCATCACGCTGTATCATGTATTTGTCCTTTTTGGTTACTTCCGATTCCGTTACCTGAAAACTATCCTGTCTGTATTATATGGTTCACGAACTGCTCTGTTGCCACGCAGCTCCCACAATTCTGCACATGTTATATAGTATCATGTATCCGTCCCGAATGCAAAGTCAAATATGCAGGCTGATCTCCTTTTTCAGCTGCCGCATGATCTTTTTCTCCAGTCGGGAAATATAGGATTGTGAGATTCCCAACAGATTGGCCACTTCCTTCTGGGTCATCTCCTGTCCGTCCACTGTCCCCAGTCCGAATCGAAGTCTGACGATGGTCTTCTCCCGCTTGGACAATTTGCTCACGGCATTCATGAGAAGCTTCCGCTCCACCTCATTCTCTATACCGCGATAGATCACATCCTCATCCGTCCCCAGAATATCCGACAACAGCAGCTCGTTGCCGTCCCAGTCTACATTCAACGGCTCGTCAATCGAGACTTCCATTTTCGTCTTGTTATTCCGGCGCAGATACATCAGTATCTCATTTTCAATGCACCGGGAAGCATAGGTTGCCAGTTTGATATTCTTCTCCGGATTGAAGGTGTTGATAGACTTGATCAGTCCGATGGTGCCAATGGAGATCAGATCCTCCACCCCTACACCGGTGTTATCGAATTTTTTGGCTATGTAGACCACCAGACGCAGGTTATGTTCGATCAGGATGGCTTTCGCCTCATCCTCGTATTCCGTCCCCAGATCACCGATCACCTGATTCTCCTGCTCACTGGGCAGGGGCGGCGGCAGTACCTCCGCGCCACCGATATAGTGGACATCTCCTTTCCGGTGCAGCAGATAAGGCTCCCTGCGCATCATTTTAAACTGCATTTTTCCCGGTATTGCTATCTTTAAGACCATATTTACTCCTATCTGCCACATTGTGCCTTGCCGGATCGTCCGGCTCTTTTATTTTTTCCTTGTTCCTTCGTGCTTTGTTCGTCTCCTGCAACAGCGCAGGAGGTAACAGCATCGGGATCTCTTCTCCCGCGATCTCCTCACTCACTGCCAGGTATACATTTCTGTATTCTCGTTCCACACCCTGCTGTATGAGCGTCATCTGCGGCACCGGATATCCCTTAAGGATCCCGCTCTTTTTCCCTACACTGTGATAAGGAATCACCCGGAATCCAGGCAGTCCTTCCGGCCACAGCCGATAAAATATCCGTGCGTCCAGCACCGATACCGGTGCTCCGCTGATAGGTTCGGTCAGGGTATTGCCGGAGTCTACCAATGCATGAATGCGCAACGGTCCCTCCGCTCCCTGTAACACTACCTCACAATAGCAGGCTTGTTCCGCTTCCTTTTTGCGCCCCCGCACAAGTATCCAGCCGGAGAATGCTCCGACTCCCAGGGTCATACCGATCCCAGGCAGATAATTTCTTCCCATCGGGAATCCCCGAAGCAGTGCCGCCAGAATGCCTCCGATCAGGAAGGTGGACAGCATCAGTTTTCGGAAATAGTTCCACAACGTCCCAAGGCTGCGAATGTGAAATGTCACATACAGCATAAGTATTGTCCCCGGCAGAAAACAAAGCAACAGCTTCCCGGCGGCTGTTCCTTTCCATAAAAAAGGAAACAGATACCAGACCGCTCCGACCACGGCTCCCGCAAGCAGCCGGTACCACGTGGCAGTGTGGCCCATGCTGTGATCCACCAGGCAAAGCAGCAGCAGATTCATCCCGAAATTGAGGAGGAACAAACTGTCTAAGTAGAGTTCATAATGCATCACACCCCTCCTTCAGAAACATTATAAAGGGTGGCATCAGCGGATTTTGTCAAATTTTCATCCGCCGGAACCTTTTTCTTTCCATCGTTTTCGACATCGTCCCTGTGGAAGTCTGCGACCGCCATCACTCCCCGGACTCCGCTGTCTCCTCCGGCTCTTCGATCTTCTCCAGTCCCAGATAGGGCAGAATATTTTCGTACAGCTGCCTTATGATCGGTGCTGCCACCTGCCCCCCGTAGTAGATGCCCTGGGGATTATTGATAATAGCAATGGCGATGACCTGGGGATCATCCGCCGGAGCGAAGCCGATAAAGGAAGATATGTAACGTCCGCTTCCTCTGGGCAGGGTCTGGCTGGTTGCAGTCTTGCCGCCGACGCGGAAGCCCTGTACCTGACCGTTTCTGCCGGAGCCTTCCGCCACTACCATTTCCAGAATGTAGCGCATGGTGGCCGAAGTCTCCTCCGAGACGATCCCCGTCTGCACCGGATAGGAAAAGGTCTCTTCCACCTCCCCGTCCCGATTCAACGCCTCGATGCCGAAATGCGGGGTGATCCGGTTGCCGCCGTTGATAATGGAGGACGCCGTGGTCAGCAGCTGGATTGCTGTGATCTGGAAAGACTGCCCGAAAGCCACGGTAGCCAGCTCCACATTTCCCATATCCTCTTTTTTATGCATGATAGTCCCAGCTTCTCCCGGCAGGTCGATGCCGGTGCGCTGTTTTAGGCCGAACTGTTCAAAATAATGGTAGTAATTGTCCACACCGAGCCGCAGGCCGACGGAAATCAATGCCGGGTTACAAGGGGTCTGGAACTACTGTCAGAGTTCGGGTTGGTGGCATACTTTTTTAACGTGCTGGCTACTCTACCACCTCCCAATAGCATTCGCTATGTTCGAACTTTTCCTTGATATAAACGATCCTGCCCTGCTCCTTTAACTGTTGGATACTGTGCCAGGTATAGCTGTAGGTGTTCCCCAGCCGCTCCGCCATCTGTGGGATCGTAATGTATTTTTCACTTCGGATCAGTTCCAGTACTTTCTCGTTGTAGGCTTTCCGGTTGCGGTCATAGATGGTTTCTTTTTTGTAGGTGAAGGAAAAGTAGAATAAACTGTAATCCGATTCCACAATGCTGTATAGTTCAAATTTACTCCGCATCAGTTCCTTGCTCATGGTGACATCCATATCCCCGTTGTTATGAATCTCTATGACCTCCACACAGCCATAGAGAATTTCCAGAATCGCCTGCTCGTTATAATTTTTGTTTTCTATGGTATCCCGGATCTGCTGTAAGCGGCGGTACTGATCCGCCAGACTCTTCTCCCCGTCTTTCTGTCTCTCTATCTTTTCTTCCAGTTCCCGAAGTTCCTTTTCCAGTCTGTCCTTGTAGATTCCAAAGTCCTCATCAGAAATCACTCCGTTCATTAACTTATGGAACAATACATCCTTATTCCGTAAAAGGAGTTCACGCTGGGTTTCCAGTGCCTTCAGTTTTTTTCCATTGTCGGAATTGCATAATGCCTTTTCAATGGTATGAATCGTATCGTTGATTAAACCGGAAGAGATATGGAAAAGGTAGGCATATTTTTCTTTCAGTGCTGCCGCCAGTTGCTTCTCTAACCCTTTCTCCGCTATCACCATGTTGTCACAGGTGCTTCGGGTTCTCTGAAACTGCTCGCTGCATTTCCACGTGATGACTTTTTCGGAATTAAGTTTGTAGTGCATTCTGTAGTATGGCTTCTTGCAATTTGCGCAGACCAGTCGGTTACTCCATTTGTAGGTACCTGCCAGCCCCTTGCAGCACCCCATCTGGAACCGCCTTGCATCTATGATCTGAACGATCTTCTCATGGTATTCCCTGCTGACGATGGGAGGAATCACGTTTTCCTTATAGATCCAGTCCTCCTGCGGGAGTTTCACACGCTCCTTGGTGTAGAAGTTGCTGACTTCCTTATGTAAAATGCAGTCTCCATGCAACATCGGAGAGGTCAGCATTTTCTTCCATGTATTCGCTGCAATACGCACAGAGGGCATCTTGTGATACCCTGTGGTTCCCTTGCTCCGCACCCCTCGGTCATACATGATGTTGGCTAAACGGTAAAAGCCTATCCCCTGCTCCACCAGTGACAAGGCGTAGCGAAGTTCTGTGGCTTCCTTTTCGTTGACTGTCCACCAGACTCGCTTGGTGTTCTCGTCGATAAACTCCACATTCCGATCCCAGCCGTATAAGGGTCTGCATATATGCAGTGCCTTGGAACCCGTGGCGTAGATCTGTCTGTTGCTGTGAATATCTCTGATTTTCTTGGAAGTGATCTTACTCTGCTCCGCATCCACGATGGCCTGCACAGAATATTTTATATCGTCCCTCTCATGGTCATAGATGTGGTCATCCAGATAAAAATACAGTTGAAACTTCTTTTGCAGATGCAGTTTCACAAAATTGTGCCATTCCGCCTGATCTCTGCAAAGTCTGTCCGAACATTTCACAACCACCAGATCGATCCGATCCGCCTTAATGTCCCGAATCATCCGCTGATATTCCAGACGATGCTCCGCCTCCGTGCCGGTCTCCGGCTCTATATACTGATCCACGATCGTAAGGTGATTGTCCTCCACCAGTTTCCTCGTGTATGCCACCTGCACATCCAGTGCCTCCATCTGTACCTTCTTCTCCGTAGACACCCGGTTGTAGATTGCCACCCGTGTCTGCGACGAAAATTTTGAAAGCTCGCTCATTTCTGTTTTCCTCCTTTTTCTTTTGCATACAGCAACTCCACAATGTCCTCATATTCCTTCTCTGATAAACTTCCGTCCTCGTACAGTAACCGTACAATTCCACACTGCACCTCTGTTTCCTTCCGTAAGGAAACCTCCCGGTCCTTTGCTGCTCTCTTAGCGCCAGATCCAGTTGCCATTCCATCCTCCGAACGAGGTTTTTACCAGTGTATGCCATTGAAACGCTGACCTACACAAAATGCAAGATTATTTCCGCTATTTTCCGAATGTTTTTATTCTTTCATAGCAGTGCATCGTTAATTATTTAACAAGTAAATATACCTCTTAATTTATTTAATCTAGCGCGCAATACAAATGCGTTCCGTTTTCAAAAGGTGTGCTGTTACTGCTACGGGTATGGCTTCGGTGGGGACGATGTAAGGTAGTTCGGAAATAAACTGTTCTGGGGTAGGGACGCTATGCGATCAGGGGGAACGCTGTGGGGAAATCGATGAACGTGTCGGGGTGAAAAGTGAAAAAAGGTCAGTTCGGAGGAAAATAAGTGACTATTGCGCTTTAGAAAACAAACAACCAGTCTGAAAATGGTCTACTACTTCCAAAAATGAGAATGTCGGGTCACATGACAGATTGGCTCCTGTGGTTCACAGTGCCTTCATCACTTGTTCGGATGGTGCTGGTGGATTCATGGAAATGCTGCGTGGAAAACTTGAAAATATTTTTCTGAAATGCTTTATTACTGTTTTTTGCTTTGTCTGCGGTTAAAAAATCACATGGTAGATGGGTGTAGGTGTTGATGGGTGGGGAAATTACTAACCAGTCGGGAAAAGGTGATAAACGGATTTTTCAGACACTGACTTTTCTTTTTCTCCGCACACCTAACTTTTTTCAGGAATTTTCCTGTATTTTTCACAAAAATATTTTTTATCGGATTTGCTGTTTTTCTCATTTGACAGTTATTTATATTAAATTTTGAAAATTGGATTTTAATATAAAAAGATTTATGCTTGAGAAGTGTTGAAAAAAAAGCCATGGTACAGAAATGGAACTACTGCACCATGGCTTGCCGGGAAATCATTGTTATGAAAGACCTCTGATCCGCTTTTTGTAAATCTGTACCAGACTGTCATAAAAGGCATCATTCGCCCTCCAGTTGCCATCGTTTGGCATCATATAAGCGGCAATCTGCATTTCGCTGCCATCGGGGAAACACAGGTAAACCAGATAAAACTGCTGTACTTTCCTCGTTAAAATCATGGGACGCAGACGCTGTTGTCTGGGAATATATACAGTGTCATCGTATCCTCTGTTGCTTGTGGAATTCTGTGCCATCTTCTCAGTCCTCCTCTTCCGGGTAGCGTACTTTCAAGGGATCATAGGGTTCGTACCAGAACTCCCCTCTGCTCTCTATCAATACTCTGTAATAATATCGTTTGTAAACTGCCAACAGCTTTCTCTCCAGCCAGCGGTTCTGTTTCCTCGTTGCGTAGGGACTCTGCGCATAGACGATCACTGTCCGGGGATGCCTGCTGGATAATATTGCACCCAGTCCTTTGTTGCTTCGTCTGATATAAAATATTTTCTTGTCCATCTTGCTTAACTCCTTTTTTATTTTCTATTCACAATAAAGTGTTGTGCCGTGTAAGGGACTTTTCCTTTACAAGAGAAAACAATGTTGAAAACGAAGTTGTTGACAGCACAGATGTTATATTATCTACTTTTTGCCTTTTGAGGTGGCATCTCTTTTGAATTTCTTGGGCTTCGGGGTAGCTGCCTGCAGTGGAGAGAAATAGTCGGAGAAGTCTGCCGCTGAGGACAGATGCGTATAAACCGTGTCCAGATTTTCATACCCGGCATTCTTCAACGCATTTGTAAGTTTCTCATCTCGCAGAGTGACAGAATAGATTTCCCCTGTGGATTCATCCACCCTCTCTCCCCGCACTCCCAAGTGGTTCCGGGTTTCATATAAGATTTTCGTTTTCTCTGTCTTTAGCCGTTCAAATGCCTGCTGGTACTCTGCCTCCTGCTCTTCCCTCCACGAAGTAATGACCTTGTCCCGTTCGATTGCCTTGGAACAGAGATAGCCATGATTGCCATGCATTTCTGCTGTGGATTCGTTCATATTACTAATTACATACTTGATCACTGTTTCCATTTCATCGTTCGTTTCAATCTGCGTTATGTAGAAACTGCCATTTTTCCACAGTTTCCTCACCTCACCGGGTGCTATCGTTATGGGGAAATTGCAGATCATGTGGTAATGCCAGTTGCCGTTTTTCTGTCGGCTAAACGTTGCCACGTAGCGGAAATTATCGTAATGGTCGTTGACCCTCTGGACGAATTTTTTAAACTCCTTATGGGTAGTCTTAATGTCTGAAAACTGCTTCTCAGGCTGTAAGCGACCATCAAAGGTCAGGGTCAGCATGACCATCTTGCCTGCTTCAAAACTGTTATAAACCATTTCCTCAATAACCCGTCTGCGCTGTTTCATTCTGTTGTAGTAATTGAAATCTGCATAGTTGCTCGGAATATTTCTCTTGATCTCTTTTTTCTTGTCCTGCTTGATAGGCTGCGTGGTATATAATTCCATATTTTCGTAGGTGGTCAGCCGTGTCCGCCTGCGGCTGATCTTGATCTTCATTGCCAGTTCAATTAACTCTGATCCCATTTTTGTGTCCTCCTGATTGCCTTCTTACTTTGAAGTATACACAAATTAATTTCATTGTCATCTTGAAAAAGTAACAAACTTTTTATGCTATTTCGTATGCGGAATAAACCTGTTTTGACTACGTGTGGAGACATGAGGAGGCACGTATCTGTGGACTAACCATTACGGGTACGCTATACAAATTGCACAATGGGGTACAAATTTCAGGCATAAAAAAAATGCCTTTCGGCACCACACATTTTTAATTTCTGAATAATACGTTTTGGACGATTAAAATTCTAAGGTTCAGAGACTATTCCAGAAGGGTGTAGTTGGCATCGGTGGGAGGCGATGAGGTGTGGGTACACTCAAGCAACACATACAAATATTTCTGGGCAGAAGGCAACGTAATCGGTGAAGCCAGGGAAGAGTTACCTTGTTCCATAATGGAGGCATGGGACTTTGATTCATTCCATCGGGTGGCATCCGATAAACCAACCGTGGCTGTGGGGGTGGAGGTGGTAAACCAATCCACTACTGTGTAGGTAGGTTCATCCTCTATCAATATCTTTCCTATCGTATCCTCCCTGGTATAGACTCCATCATTGATGTAGGTGGAAGTGTTCAAGGTGCGATAGGCTTTGATGATGGTGTAGGAACGTTGAAGAGAAGGATCCGTAAGTGATGAATCTATAACCTCCTGCGTAGGAATGTACTCGGGTGCCTTGCCTGGGGTGGAACCACAGTTCTCTGCATCCCATGTATGAGTGGCATCCGTGGTAATATTGTCATGCGCAGAAATTACCATCAACCCTACTCCATACTCCTTCACCTGTCCATCCGTCAACTTCTCCGTCGTAGAACCTGTCCATGGACGAAACCCTGCTCTCTCTCCTGCCTTTCCTGCCGTAATATACTCTGCAAAAGCTGCTGCCTTGTTCGTGTAGGATGCGAACCAGTTAGAGGTACACTCAGGAATATAGGTGGTTCTGTAATCCAATACATTCGGTAAGGTACCAAGGATGGGGGTACCAAAGTATTGACGACCACCTGAGGAAGTGGAACCAACAGAGAAAACGTAACCATTGGAATATCTCGTTGTCATTTCTCGAATAATTGAATCTTTCATATTCATTACAAGATTGGTTAATAATCTACCAAGCTCTGTCGTAGACATTACAGTACCATCCTCGTTCTCAATATCCTCCCCTGCTCTAAACCATGCCAAGTACTGTTCATACTGGCTTGCATATATCAAAGCTGAGGCACTGCCAGAATTTTTTGCCGCCTCTGCTAATACCTCACCTGACAAACCTGTTATATATGCGTTTGCCTGCTCTAATGTCATGCCATCACTGGTTGAACCCGAGTAGGAAGAACCGGCAGAACCATCGGGAACACTGTATTGAAAATTGACCATTGTTTCAATGACAAGGACGTATTCATCATTTTTAAATTTTGTTGCTGCATTTGCTCCCCACGCCTCTTGTACAAAATTTACTGCATTAGAATTTCCAGCTGCATCCTTAGCGGCGAGCCATGCTTTGATTGTTGGTTCATTCGTGGTTACGTTACCATAGGAGTCACTGTTGCCAAAAGGAGGACATCCCCATGGTGCGAAACCGCTCCACGCATTCGCTGTATAGCCACCTTTTCTTGCTGTAACATGCCATGTCGTACCGTCATGCAATACACAACCAGGTGATGCTAAGGCATGACCTACTGACCCAGACACTGGTGCCCCATCTTTTGTCAATAAATAACAAAAGTAACCAGTTCGGGTGTAGGATATACCTTTCTGAATCGTTGATGTTCCTGCCGTAGAGCCTCTGCCTAAGGAGTCAATGATTGCTCCTGCCGCAGAATCCGCATGAACCGTGAGCGGATATGCTGAAAAAATAAACATCAGCAATAAACTTAGCATTGCTAATTTGAAAGATTGATACGCTTTCTTTGTTATCGTCATGCTGAACCTCCATTTCAAAAAATAATAATTAAAAAATAAAAAACTGAATATTTATAATAAAAAGGCAGAAAAAATGGACATCCCTCGGAAAAGAGATGCCCATTTGAACGTAATATTATGACTGATTATAAGGAAACATGCTTAACTAAAACTCTTCGTTCTGAATCCTTCTGTTAATTAAGTTGGCTTCTGCTTCTTGCAACGTAAATCTCATTGTTGGGGATGCTTCTACTGTTGTATCTAAGGATTTAATGGTAGATTCTATATATGCTACCTCTTCCTCCGATAAGTTATATTTTTTATATAACTGTTGGTCAATGTTTGAAATAGGCTGTGACCAGTCAATATCAGAGGTTGCAGTAAAGTCTTGATCGGGTATTAGGCTAAACCGATATGCACTAATTGCTATTAAGCCATCCTCTGCAAGGCATCTTACCAAACATCTAAATAATTTTGTCTTAATATATTTTTCTGCCGCCCTCGCTTCATCCTTGCTATCTGATGTAAACAACATTCCCCAAGAAGAAGTACACACTGTATTCGGATTAGCCAATCTTATGTTATTTATAACATTATTATCCCTCGTAAGTATCCTTCCACATAATATTTTATATTTTGGTACTAATTCAACTCTTGAAGGTACACTGTCTATACTAATATATTTACAATGTGGTTTTTTGACTTCATCCATATAGATGACTGCAATATTATGTTCAGATGATTTTGTATCATACTCATCCAGCTTATAAGCATTTTCTCCACGACCTACTTTTCCATTTGTAGTGATTCTAAATGGCTCTGAAGGATAAGTTCTAATACTAAAGTCTCCGTTTGTCCTAATTGCAGAAAATCTATTTATTATCTGCTGTTCTATTTCATTGGATGCTATAACCTTTGCCCCTTTTAGGTTTGTTACATAGTCAGCTATCACCTTTTGCCTTTTGATTTCCTTATAATGTGTCTCTCCTGCATATCCCTTCTGCATCATAAATACTGCTACTGCTGCACCAACCTTATTAAAGGTCTCTCCTGTTTCAGAATAATTTATGATTTCTGTTAACCCTGTATTAATCATGTTATCCCTAGTCATTTTCAATGTATCTGATACTAACCAGTTATTCTTGACAATCATTACAATGTTATCTGCATTTAAACTTATTGCAGAATTGATAAACTCATTGTATATTGATTTTGTGTCTTGTTGATATGGTGGATTTCCTATAATGACATCAAACCTCATATTCTTGTCTCCAAACAATTTTTGTAAATATTCCTCAAAAGTTTTTTCCGTTATCCCTATTCTACTCAAGTCTGCTTTTGCATTCTCCAATGCAACTGTTGCCTTTTGAAAAGCTTTACTATTTTCATTCTGTTTCAGTTTCTCTATTCTTAATGTTTCCCTCGATATTGTATTGAACCATGTCATTACATATTCAAGTCCTACAGGTTTCTTGCTGAAATTAATAATATTTGAAGTACCTATTAAATTCTTCTTTGTATTCTCAAATGATTTCTGTGTCAATGCAATACCATATAACTGATTATTCGTAATATACAATGCTCTTGCAATAGCTCTCTCATAGGGTGTTCCTTTATATAAATCAGAAATCATAAGCCTATTGAATATACACTTTAGATATTCTCCAGACTTACATGTCATATCTAAAAACTTAGTTTCCGGTCCCCAAACATATTTTGGTAATAAATCCAACATTTCATTGACCACTTCCAATGGTGTTTGTATTTCCGTTATTACTTCATCGTCTTTATCTACAAGTCTTTTGCCTTGATTATTTAATTCAGCTTCTGAAAAACTTAATTGAACATCCGTTTCAGCCTCTTGCTTTTTCTCCGATTTGAATATATCTTCTCGTAAAATGTATGTTACATATTCCTTTATGTACTCAACTTTGTGCTGTATTTGCTCATATTTATATCTATCAGTATCTGGTTCGTCTTTATTCAGTTTTATATCTTCTTTTATTGCTTTGAAAAAATAATTTTCAAGATGGCGCATATCATCAAAAGATAAATCCTGAAATTTTATTGCAATTACCTTATTCCACATATCCCTATAATACTCTGTGGAACTTATTTTATGTTGCCAAAGTCTTGTAAATACCGGAATTGCTTTTGTAGTATTAGAAGAACGCCCAACATATACACGTAATTTCTCATTCTCATCCTCCCCGTAAAGGAAATATATAGAATGACCTTGTATATCCAACCCTTTGTAATCTTGATTTTTAATCATAGATCTTTGAATATCAAATGCCTCTATGTTCCAATCTTTATTACTGTATCGTGTTATATCACGATATGCAGTAGGATTCATGTCTATATTATATTTTTTCTGCATAAGCTAGTATCCTCCCATGCTTCTCGTATTTTTTATTAAAACAAAAATAATTTTTTCTTTCTTCTTATTCGTAAGTAATAAATATGGACAATCATTGAAAAAATGTAAGCTTACTTAAAATAGTATAACTGTATGTATTTATAATTCAAGGATTATCATTATTCAATTTATTTACTATAATAATATTGACTTGAATTAATTTTCATATAACTGTATTCATTGTGAATTGATTGTGCTCTTGGTATCTTCACTTATTATAATACACTAAAAGCGATGCTGTGTAAGCATCGCTTTTAGTAATCATTTCTGTTGTCGGTTATTCTATCGTTGTACCTATTGCCCAAGATAGATCGGCATTATCATTTGCATGAGGTGGAACGTAGTTCGGATCTGGTGCAGCATCATTAACTGTACCGGGGTTGCCGTGGGCGGGTATGTAGGTGTCTCCACTGGTAGAAGAACCTGTACTGCCTGTGGTGCTACTGGATGTACTATTACCATCACCGTTCAGAATTTTCAGTACCAAGTCTCTATACTGAGATTCTGTAATCTTTCCAGATGTATAAGCATCTTCCACTTTCTGATATCTGTTCTCCATTGGTTCTGTAGATGCTGGATCATAAATATCTTTCGGTACCTCTGCTGTATCACTGGAAGTAGTTACCTGTGCAGGGGTGGGATCAATATAATCACCTTCATCTATCTTTGAATCTACACCAGTACTATCAATACTTGAGGTGTTATCTGTTGATTCTTCCACTGCGTCGGTGCTTTCTGTGGTGGTGTCCATGCCGGAATCATAATTACCTAACTTGTAATTGAATGTTTCCATGGATGCATCCTGCTGTAATGCAGTGACAAGAAGTTCTACCGCTTCGGAACGGGTGATTGCTTCGTCCCATCTCGTAGTTGCGGAGATTAAACCTTTCTGGTTTGCTACTACTAATGCTTTGTATAGGTCGGTAGGAAGTCCATCATCGGGATTCTGTATTGCATACTGTAACTCGTATGCTCTCCAACGATCTTTCATCTTGTCATTTTCAATGAACTTCTGCTTCGTTGCTATATCTCCACCATCCTTAGCATCTGTTAAACTGCTTTTGGAACTATTCAGATCAACTGAATTAAAATCGTCACTGAAATACCGATTCACAATTAAGTAGATGGCTTCTGCTCTGCTGATGGCTCCATTGTAAGTAAGGTTATCTAAGTTCTTATTCTCCGTACTTAAGTATGCGTTGTCGTTTACTCCCTGCGCATAAATGTTATAGTCAGACTTACCTACCGCCGTTGCAAAATTTTCATCTGCGGTAATCTCCTGAACAGGGGTGTCTGCTCTGTAAACCATTGCCATGAACTCATTCCTCATCAGTGTAGAATCGGGATTCGCATAGTTCGGTTCGTTATCAGGAAGCAGATTAAAATATCCATTGATTCCCATGTAAACGGCTTTCATTGTTTCATTATCTTCAATGTCTGCGTAGTTTTTCAGAGAAGCATCGGCAAGAGCCGTCAGGCTGTCCTCACTCTCTAAGGACTGGACAAATGCTCTGTTGTGCATTACCACTTTTAAGGTATTGTTGTTCTCGTTGTCTCCTGCTTCGTTGACATAAAATACACCGTTTTTGCCTTCGTCCGTGCGAATAATACCTAAGGTATCATCCCAACCACTACGAAGATCTGCATTGGTAGTAAGGGACGCTAACTCTGTCCATGACAGAGTGGTTTCCTGACCTTGCTCGTCCTCTACAAAGCCAGGTTCTATGACCTCTATTTCTATCTGGTCTCCGTTATTGATTGCCTGTAATAATTCAGACTGGGTCATAGCTGCGCAGCCCATAAGCTGGCTTGCGATAATCACTGCTGTGAGTGTAGGAATAATAAATCTTTTTACTCTCATAAACTTTCCTGACATATAAGCAGTACCTCCTGTAAAATAATGTAGAATAGTCGATGAGGATGCCTCTCGGCATCCTCATAAAAAATATAAAAATAAAAATCACTTATTATTAAATACAAGTAGAAAATCAGGCAGTAAACTTATTTCAGAATTGCTATAATAATCTCTACAATATCCATCCACTTGTTCTTCACAAAATTAATTATATCAATCGTTCTATTTATCTTGTCCTTTATCTCTTCATCCTCATACTCCGCAAGCTTTTTAAGAACCGCCTTTGTAACCAACTTGCCCTTTTCAGTTAATTCATAGCACGGAATAAGATCTGTAGGTCCATCCAAATACTGGCTTTCAAGTTGTACATATGCTGTATCTTTATCTTCCGGTTTAAATATTCCTATTTTTGAAAAGTATTCCAGGCTTTCCACATAGTCCTCCATTTCAATATCAAAAGAGGTATAGTCGAGTTTTGCAATTTTCTCTCCCAGTGGTAAATTCTCATAATCAGTTTCATCAAGTACTGCTACCCATACCAATGTCTTTACCTGTTCTAATGTAAGTTTCTCCATTTGTATCCTCCTGTGTTGTACTGTTACTCTAAGTACATATTTTTCACTTTTAGTAGCATTATACAACATATAGTTGTGCTTGGCAACCTATTGTAGAGAGTATACGGATAAACTGTAAGTATGCAGTGTGCGGAGGTGATGATATGTTGGAAAACTTAGGTGCTAAACTGAAAAGTGCTCGTAATAATGCAGGACTTTCAAGGCAACAGGTTGCCGATCTGGTTGGTGTTTCCAGCAGTATCATCGGTCTTTATGAAACCGGCGAACGCCTGCCATCGGTGACAAATCTGGTAAAGCTGGCTACCCAATATAAGGTGTCAGTAGACTATCTTTTAGATATAGCCACAAGCAAGGACATCATAAGTCTTGACGGTCTATCCCCGGATCAGATACAGGCTTTGAAACTGACTATTGAATGTTTCCGTAAGAGTTAAACGGCACTTTGCGGCAATGCAGTTTTTACAGTTTGCAATAGATTGTCTATTATACGCAGACTGCGAAGAACATACGGATCGTATTCATCTTGTTCCACATTTACCTCTAATAATTGAAGCACCGTCATAGCATCTGAAAGACTGTCAGATGCTATTTTTATGTTATTTTCCATGAATAATGTCACCTCCTCTCCCGGAACGGTTTCTCCGTGGGAGAAGAATGTAACGCTGAATAAAAGGATTGGCAAGATGAAAATGGTATGCTTGGGAATGAAATTTCAATAAACCTCCACAGCGAAAAAATGGTAGAAAAGAACTTCCGAAATTTACTCGAAAATTTTATTTTTAAGTGATACCATCAGTTTTTAGACCTATGATACATAGCGAAAAGGGGACACGTAGCTGAAAATCGTTCCGAAGTGGAAGAGGAAAAATTTCACTTTCCTTCAATCATAAATCGAAAAATAGAATTTTTAGAAAATGCTGGGACACATCCAATGCATCTGAAAATGCCTGCAATTTTTCTATGATGCTATGCAGAAACGGCATTTACTTTGTGAATTTATGGCTATTAAATTTCTATTGAATATGCTGCATCGGAAAATTCTGAATGAACCTAAAAACAGCCCACCGCATTGTTAAGATGCGATAGGCTGTCTATGAAAATGAGGTGTTTTGGGAAATGGCTTAATTGACTTCTGAGCCGTAATAATGCTTACCGGCATCGGATTCGATATTTTCTACTTCCCATTTTGAGCCGTATAAAATATCGGTTCTGTAATAATCTCTGACATTATGTCCTTTCTGGGTATCTAACTTTCCATTGATATAAATATCAAAGGTTCCCATGTTATTATTGGAGTCTGTTGCAGAATATCCAAGATTCGGATATTTATATTTCGTACCCGATTCATCGGAAGCATCCACGCTGGCTTTCCATAAGTACTCGCCGTTAATATCTAAGGTAACCAGCTTTCGGAACGCCCAGAACTCTGTTACTTTATGATCCGTTACGTTGTATATAAGGCTGGTCTGCACCGTTCCATCTCTTCTGCTACTGGTTACAGTGTCGTTGTACTCCACCCGTGGTGTATATTTCCATGTTACCTGAGAACCATAGAAATAATCACCGGAGACCTCTGTAATCGGAGTGAAAGTGGCATCTGCATCGCCCAGACCATCTGCGTTCTGGTAACGAACAATTACCTGCTGTTGGTACTTCTTTCTTTCGATGTAAACATAGTTGTCTTTCTTGCCTGTCACTTTGTAATATACTGAATTTCCTTTAAACTCCTGATTCTCAGTATAACTCCAACTATAATACTGACCATAGACCACTTGTTTACTGTCTGCCAGTTTCCAGTCATTCGGATAATTACCATTTGTGTCCATATATTTCACAAAAGTCTGTTGTAAAAATTGTCCTAACTCTTCCCTGCAATAATGACTGCCGCAACGGCTACATTTTCTTGTATAGAAATATCCTGGACGACCAGGCACCTCATAGCCTTTCGTTCCTAATGGAACTACCACAGAACAATCATGATTTAATTTCGGAATAATCTCTGTATACTGATGACCACAGGCGGCATCAGTCGCTGAACCGGTACAGGTGTAGGTTCTTATGCCGTCTTTTGTACAGGTGGGATTGGTTGTAATTTTAGACGTATAGGTGTGTGTATGCAAAGCTGTTATCTTAACATATCCATTGCCTAAGCGTACACCGTTTGCCATGGAACCATCGGTGAGTTTTCCAGTATTCACATATCCGGAGCCACCACCACCGCCAGATCGGTTATACCCAGATTTTCCTCCGTACCAGCCGCCACCACCTGGTCCGGCATAATACCCTCCAAGGGATGCCCCTCTACCGAACGCATAACCATCGTTTTGGGCTCCACCAGCACCCGGTATAGAATTATCTTCTCCCATACTTCCACCGTTTCCACCATTGGTTCCGCCCCCGGAACCGCCATAGCCACCACGATAAACACCTTCAGAAGAAAAACCTGCGCCACCTCCACCGCCTGCAACAATTAATACTTCGTTTTTATTATTTACATAATTTGCTAAAACACCTCTATTGGTGGTAGCTATATGTGATGCCCCACCACCATAAATATTCATTTGTCCATAGTGATCATGGTTATCTGTAGATGTGCCACCGCCATTGTATCCATTTGTACCACCTATGACTATATAAAGTACATCTCCCTCATTTAATGCTATCTTTCCACAGCCATATCCACCTAGTCCTCCGCTATTATGAGTATCATTACCACCTTGTGCGCCCCAAACTTCCAGCATATACTTACCATTATATGGAACAGTCCATGACTGAACCCCACCGGTATAATTATATGTCCACTCATTATCAGCTGCTTTTGCAGTAATTGCATTTGTAGAAAACATAAGGGCACTGGAAATTGCTGCTAACGCAAATACACCGATGCGCCTTCCCCATTTATTTTTCATTGCTGCACCCCCTACCCTTTGATTACTTTTTTCTTGTTCGGTTGATAGTTCGGATAGAATTGTTTTATCCATTTCCAATAAACGTATGGTTTCAAATGAAGAATGTTCATTGCTTCATTATGGGTGATATACCTTGCTATTGCTCTGTCTGCCTGTTTCTTAAACTGTTCCTCGTCTATCTCTATTGCCTGTCTGCCGAACTTCGTTCCTTTGGCTTTTGCCTCTGCTATGCCCTCTCTGCATCGCTTCTTTTTATCCTCCAGCTCCTGCTCTGCCTGAAATGCTTTTACCAGAACAATAATGTCTATAATCATATCTCCTGCAATTCCTAAGGTTTCGGATATGAGTTGCTCCGGGATGTCTAAAAACCTGATTTTCACTCCCCTGGCTCTGAACCAGTAAACCTCTTTCTGAATCTCTTTGTAATCACGCCCCAGTCTGTCCAGTTCGTGTACCGTCAATCGAAGATTGATGTTAGGGTTTACTTCCGTAAGTTCCTCTACCTTTTCCTTCAGCCTGGTATACTCTGGTCGGTCAAATTCTTTTCCCGTCCATTTATCCTTGTAAAAATACTTTGCTTTCAAATCAGGCACCGCATTCAAAATCGAAGCCTCCTGTCTTGCTAATGTCTGATTCTTGGAACTAACTCTGGCATACGCCATCTCAACATACTGATTCTCTACTGCATCTGTCATGTTCCTGTCCTCCCAATCACCTGAAAACTATACTTTTTCAGACATTCCAAACACTATGCAGTCAAATGTCCGAAAAACTATCAAAAACAAAATTATAATATTTGACTTCCTATACTACCTTTGTCAGATAATTGGTCTGGAACAAAAAGAGATACCGACTATCAAAATGATAATCGGCATCTCTTTGATTACTCTATGAAATTAGTCTACATCTATAATGTCTATGAAATCTGCAAAACGTTCAACTAAACATATTATTTCTTTATCTACATCACGGCAGGCTAAATAATCATATTCTCCTTTCTCATTTCTATATAAAGTTGCCAGCCAAAAGAATGTCCGTCCAACTACATTATTATTTATTACATCTTTTCCATTAACACGTACACCGCTATATACTTTATTGCCATAATCCCTCAACATTTTTAGATAGTTTTCTTCTAAAATATCTCTTTTTACAGTACGTGATAAAGTCCATATTTTACTAAGCCATTGTAAATCTTTACTTTTAGTCTTCATAGCTATGGTTAAATATAGCATTTCAAATGTCATTATACTACAGTCTCTAACATTACCTGTTAAGGCAACTATGTGCATAGCTTTCGCCTTATTGAACAATCTCTCTTGTGTCCTCATGTCTAAATCAATTAGTATATCTGATAAAAAATGTTCTACCTCATTTTGTTCACCAGTTGTCATATCAAACATCGAAAAATATTCCCCAAATTTTTCATGATATCCAACCAATATCCCCTTATTCAAATGAACTTTGAAAGAGATAAACTTTCTAAGATAGACATCTACATCTATATCTCCGTAAATTGCCTTAATCGAATGTTCCAGTTGACTTTTATCCATGGATACAATAACAATGACATTATCCAATCCATTGAATATATGGTGTAATCTTTCCAAGACCTTAATAGAATATGTTGGCAGGCATCTATCTAATTCATCAACAACTATAACAACTGTTTTGTCTTTTGCAATTTCTTGCATGCCCTTCCTCATTTCTTCAAGAGCCTTTTTAAAACCATATAATGAATCAAAATCTTTGACTTTTTCCTTATCTGTCTTATCTAATATCTCACTTGCAACTTCTACCAAATCTATGCCTATCTTATTTTTACACAATTCACTGGCTATTTTTTTCAATGTTGTCCTTACTGTTTCTACTGCTACTTTACCTGCATTCTCTACGTCCTTGGAAAATAAACTCAGTTCCCGATCAATTTCATCCAACATTGCCGCAATTATTGCAATTGTCGGTTCCTCATAATAATCATATTTCCAACAGTCATAATGAAATACATAATATTTATCCCCTGCTGTCTCTTCTAATTGGAATTCCTTTAACTTTTCCTCAAATTTCTCCAGTACAAAAGTTTTTCCACTTCCCCATGCACCATCAATTCCAAAACAACAACCTTGTTTTTTGTCTGCAAAGCCCTTTACTAATTGAATCAATTTGTCGATAAAATCTTTTCTGTTCAGTACATCTAATTTCTCGCTCATTTGTTTTCCCTCCTACATTACCTATCGTAACACAATGTAGAATAAACGAAAATAATTTTTTACGCAAAAAGAACCCTGCCTACAAATTGCATAGGCAGGATCTTTTGAAAATTACATATTTCTTGTTATATGGCAGAGAAAGCGCATTATATAATCTGTGGCTTTCTCGCATAACCAAACGAATGCACAACAGATAAACATAAAACACGCAAAATTGAATATTGACTGATTACTTAAAATCTGCATTATAAATTCTATCTCCATGTTTTCACACCTCCTGCTTACAGCATCCCAAAATATTTTAATAAGGCCAGTCTGAGTAACATTTCCTCAGTGATGTACTGTACTTTTGATTCTATGAGGGGGATATCTTCCTCTCTGATACTCTGAAAATTACCTCTGCGGTCATGGCGGCAGTTAAAACAATCCCCGGCTATAATCGTTTCGCTCTCCGGTATTGCCACCCTCGGTTCCAGCCCTATCAGCCACCCCTCTTCATTGCAGATCAGGTCTATCTCTTCTGTCAACGCCGTACATTCTATCAGACCTCCGACAAACGCCTGCTCTGCCTTGAGAGAATTTTCTATTTCCATGATTCCTTGCTCATCTTTCGTGTATCCATATACTTTCATACTGCTGCCCTCCGAAAAGAAACGGACACCCCATTACAGGGTGTCCGACTTCTCCTTATCCTCTTTCTGTTTTCCATCCGCCACAGGTGCTGTTGGTTTTTCCAGAGATGCCACCACTACCGCACCATTTTCCAGTTTCGCTCCGGCACTGATGATATGCATATCCAACAGCGTTTTTACTTTTTCCTCCGTGAAGCTGGTTCTCTCATATCGGGAGGAAATCACATCATACATGGTATTTCCCTTTTCCTTATGTGTACCGATCACAATATAGAAAAGGTTGGCTAAACAATCTTCCTCGACCATGGGAATTAAAGTGTTGGTGTGGATTTTCTTCATCATGTTGGTGGTGAAAAAGTTCTTTTTATCCATTACCAGTTCCCCTGCTTCGGATAACTCCAGACCATAAACCTCATCCGTAGTAATGCCTTTCAGGGCATCTTTGATCTGCTTCTCTGTCAGTTCCACGACTTCCCCCTTGGGTAAGCTGTAGGCTTCATAACAGATTGCTCTTGTTCCTAAAAAGATCTCGTTGGTTACTACTAATTTTCTGCACATAATTTTTTCCTCCTGCGTTTCGCATTTACTATTTTGTTTCGGACATTTTCTTTTCTGTCCTCCTTACATTTCATACAATAACGCTGGGAAAATGTTTTGGCAGTGGCGAGAATAGCCAGAGATTTTATAAGGCGATTAGTGATGATGTAGAAATATAAAAAGAGAACTCCGACTAGAGTTCTCATAATTTTTGGTAGGTCTGGGGCACTTATCAACTACATGTTTCCATTACACCATATCGCCGCACCAACCCAGACCCAAAATCAGAATCATTTTCTTCATACACTCACCATTTTCCCTTTCAAACAGACACTTAATAGTATCATATACAAAGCCAGAAATAATAGTGTCAACCAGAAGCTTAATTATGTTGGCGATACTTGGACTCGAACCAAGAGCTGTTGCTAACGTTTACTAATATTATATTGTATTTTCATAATCCTGTAATTCGTGGTAGATGCCTTCGACAATGACTTGACTACCTTTTACACGATATACAAGTAAATATCTGTGGTTTTCAAATCCGATCTTATGTAATCCCATTCCCTTTAATCGCTTACTTTTACAATATCCAAAGGCATCCGCCATCTTCTCCAATTTTACAATCGTATCATCAAAGTCATCCATAACACTTTCTAATGCCTGTGGATTTTTTAACACGTTTGCAATGTAAGACAGGATATTGTCGTACTGCTTTTCTGCCAGTTCTGACAGTTCCACATTAAACTGCATATTTTTCCCTCATGCTTTTTGAAACGGTTCTTGCTGGCTTTGTTACTCCCCTGTCACTCTTCTGGATTGATTCGGTAAGTTCCTTTACCAGTTCGTCCTCGCTTAATCTTCTAAGTCCGTTTCCCTCTGACTTTTCGGATAATCTATCAACAAGCATGATTACCATATTATAATCGTCCGGTGACAAACCTTCGATTTTTGCAGTTAATTCCGCTATACTCATGCCAGTATCAACTCCTTTCAAAAACTCCCTTTTTTATATTATATCTTTTATTTCATATAAAATCTACGGAAATTTGTTCCAAATGTCTTAAATATCTATAAAGCAGGGACATACCCTCCCCGTTTCTCCCCACTCTCACCCCAGCCTCAGATCCAGACCCTCTGATTACAACTGTTCTCCATGCACTGTACAAAAGTCTGGCCGCCATGTCCGGCAATCTTGTGGCAGCGGATCTTACGGTCATCCACGATGATAAATCCGGGGCAGGAAAAGGTGCTTTCCGGGGTCACCACTCCCGCCTCCAGTCCCGCAGCGGCCGTGATGATCTTGAAGGTGGATCCCGGTTCGTAGGTGTCGTTGATACAGCCGTTTCGCCACATGGCATTCAGCTTTTCCTGTTTCTGTTCCGCCGTCAGTGTGGCCGGGTCCACCGCCACAACGCCGCCGTCCTCCTTCACTTCCGTCAGCTCCGGTAAGGTATAAGGGTCATTCAAATCAAACTCCGGATAATTCACCATAGCCAGGATCTCGCCGTTCTGCGGATTCATAACCACTATATAAACACTGTCCGCCTCCTTGGTGGCACAGGCCTGCGCCGCCAGCTGTGTAGCATACTCCTGGATGTTCCGGTCGATGCTGATACGAAGATCCATGCCCGGCACCGGTTCCACCCGACGCTCCCCTGCCGTATCCACCTCGATCCCCTTGGCGTCCGTGATCGTCAGGATCATTCCCGGATCCCCCTGCAGGATCTCTTCATATACTACTTCCAGTCCGATGATTCCCTGATTGTCTCCTCCGGTAAAGCCCAGCACCTTGCTGGCCAGATCCCCGTAAGGATAATATCTCTTGTAATCTTCGTCCACTTTTACCCCGGCCAGATCATATTCCCGGATCCGGTCTCCCACGGTCTTATCCACGTTGCTTTTCACCCGCTCGATGGAGGAATATTTCTCCACCCGCTTTCTGGCCTCTTCCTCGGAGATTCCCAGTTCCTTCACCAGTATGGCGATCACCTGCTCCGGCTCCTCGATCTGATTGTGGATCACCGATACCGTACAGACCGTCTTGTTGTCCGCCAGCACGACCCCGTTGCGATCCAGAATCCGTCCTCTCGCCGCCTTGATGCTGCGCTCTCTTTCGTGCAGCCTTGTGGCCGCTTCCTCATAATATTCCGCCCGCCATACCATCAGATACAGTAGTCTTCCCAACAGTCCGCAGAGCACTGCCGCACATACGAAAAATATGGTCATGATCTTCTTCCGATGAAAGAAACGATTCTGATGATCTGCCATAAAAAAACCTCACAACAAGAGCTTTTTACATTTTATTGCTCTTGCTGTGAGGCTATTCGTCAGATTACCTTACTATTCATTCTGCTGGTTCAGCAGATTATTGTTGACCGGGCTGTCCCCCAGGGAATCATCGCCGCCGACATCCGCTCCCGTAACAGGGTCGATCAGTCCACCGTCAATCGGGCTTACCAGATAACCGGTGGCCGGATCCACCGGATAATTTCTCCAATCCTCGGAAGGCGTTGTATTATCACCGCCCTGAGCGTCGCCGGTTCCATCTCCACTGCCCGTCTGATCGTCTCCGGTCTGTCCATCACCGGTTCCGTCACCGTTATTCTGATCTTCACCGTCCTCGGGCTTCTGGGTATACTGATTGGTGATCTCGATCTGTTTTTCTGCCAGCTCCTGGATCTCCTTCTCAGACAGTTCTTCTGTCATGAAAATATTCAGGTAAGGCAGCACTTCTGTCAGTACATTTCTTACGATTCCAGTAGCGAACTTCGCATCATCCTGCGGAGATGCATTGGCACGATCCACGACCACATAGATAGCGATCTGGGGATCATCCGCCGGTGCATATCCCATAAAGGATACTACGTACTCACCGTTTTTACGGGGAATGGTCTCTGCGGTACCGGTCTTGCCACCGATGGCATAACCTGCAGGTCTTGCGGTTCTACCGGTTCTGCGGTCACCACCCTCTTCCATTACGGTAGCCCGGCAGTACTGTCTGATCTTCGCCGAGGTGCTCTCGGAAATGGTCTGACGCAGTACTCTGGGCTCGATGTTTTCCACTGTTGCGCCGTTAGAATTGGTGATCTTATCCACCATATGCGGCTCATAATAATAACCTCCGTTAATCAGGGAACAGAATCCCGTGATCATCTGGATCATTGTTACATTGAAGTTCTGTCCGAAACTGTTGGTAGCCAGATCGGCGCTTCCCATCTGATCTACTGGGAACAACAGGCTTGCGGTTCTCGCTTCTCCTGCCAGATCCACGTTGGTCTTTAATCCAAAGTTAAAGGTCTGTTGGAATTTGGCAAACTCTTCTTTTCCCAAAGTAGCTGCAATCTTCATCAGCGCCACGTTGCAGGACCAGGCAATGGAATCCTGTACGGATACATCTCCTTCACCGCCGGAACGATAGCTGTGACACTTGATCGTATGTCCGCCGACTTCCAGAGATCCGTTACACTGATAGTGCTCGTTGCCGGTGATAGCACCGCTCTCCAGTGCTGCCGCCACAGTAAACGGTTTTGCTGTGGAACCCGGCTCGTAAGTAGTGGAGATACAATAATTCTTCCACAGGTAATTCAGGTTGTCCAGCAATTCGTCATCCGTTAAGGCATCAATGTCTTCCTGCGTAAAATAGGTATCTGTCTTGGTCAGAACATCATAACCGTTGGCATTGGTCACCATCTCGATCTTACGGGATCCCAAAAGGGCGTCCGTATTCCTGGTATCGTTCAGGTCATAGGTCGGATAACTTGCCATGGCCAGAATATTACCGGTATTAACCTCCATAATGATGCAGCCCACATTTTCCGCACCGTTACCGGGATGTACCGCATCCTTATGTTCCTCGTTAAACTGCTTCAGATATTTCTCCACAATACCCTGGATATTGGCATCAATGGTACTGTGTATCGTGTTACCGTCCACGGCCGGTTTGATGGTCCGCTCCAGGTTGGCATCATCATTCAGATATCCATACTCTCTTCCGGTGGTTCCGTTCAGCACATCATTGTAATACTCTTCCAGTCCGTACTGTCCTTCGTTGTCCGATCTGGAGAATCCGATCACGTCCGCCGCCAGGGAACCATTGGGATAGACTCTCTTGTATTCTTCCTGGAACCAGACGCCCTTGATCTTGCTGTCCTCCAGTGCTGCCGCCTGAAAACCGCTGATCTGATCATAGGTCAGCCTTCTGAGAGGGACATACCAGGAAGAATCCGGATGACTGATCACATACTGTCTCACTGCCGTCATATCCAGATCCGGGAAATTTGCGGACAGCGCCTCCATCGTCGGTTCCAGATAAGTCTCACGGCTTAACATTACATAGGAATCAATGACCAGATTATATACCTTCTCGCTGACTGCCAGTTTTGTTCCCTTGGTATCCACGATGTCTCCACGGCGGAACGGCAATGTCACGGAGTCGTATTTCTGCTGTGACAAAACCTGTTTTTCGTAGGTTGCTCCATCCGCTTTCACAATCCAGGACAGACGGACAGACAGCAGAATAAATGCCAGTATGATCAGGGCATACAGGCATAAAAGTTTTTTCTGCATCTTTATGGAAAATTTCTTAGGCTTCTGTTCCTTCACGCTTTCTGCCTCCCAGACTTAGTTCTGGCTGGTATCCGCCTGACGCATATAGTCGTTGCTGCTGTTTGCGTAGGTGATTACCTGTCCTTCGGCAGCATAGGTCATTCCAAGTTCGCCGATGGCAATTCTCTTGACTTCTTCCAGATTGATATTGCTGGTAATCCGGCTGTACTCTTCATCGTTTGACAGCTTCAGAGAGTTCAGTTCACTCTCCATTCTGGACACCTCAGTGATCTTGGTGGTCAGCTCCGACTGCATCTGGATATAATTTACCAGGCAGAAGGCACAGGCAATCAGGGCTCCCATCAGAAAGGTGACGTAGCCGATGCTCATATGTCTTGCTTTTTCTCTGTTTTTTCTCGTCTCATGAGACATCTGTCTCCGAGGCTCCTCCATCTGCCTGCGGATCTGTAAGTCTCTTGCTGTATTATCATATATGTAAGGAGTATTGCTTACTCTTCTTCTCTGTGCCATACTCTTTCTCCCCGCTTTCACTACTAAAGTCTTTTATTTTTTCTCAAATACCCTGAGCTTTGCACTCTTGGATCTGCTGTTTACTTCCAATTCTTCCACACTGGGAAGAATGGGTTTTCTGGTGATCACCTTTCCCTTGGAGACCTTACCGCATACGCACACCGGAAATTCCGGCGGACAGGTGCAGGGATTCTCATTCCTGCGGAATGCGTTCTTCACGATCCGGTCCTCCAGGGAATGGAAGGTAATAATGCAGAACCTTCCGCCGGGATTCAGCAGATCGATCAGCTCGTCCAGCGCCTTTTTCAGTACTTCCAGTTCCTGATTACATTCGATACGGATTGCCTGGAAAGTCTGCTTCGAAGGATGTCCGTTCTGTCGCATCTTTGCCGGGACTGCGGCTTTGATGATCTCATTTAATTCAAAGGTGGTCTCAATGGGCTTGTCTGCCCTGTTTTTCACAATGTGTTTCGCTATATTCTTGGCAAAAGGATCTTCACCGTAATCCCGGATGATGTGATACAGTTCCATCTCGGAATAATTGTTGACGATATCTCTCGCTGTCAGGGTCTGCCTGCGATCCATCCGCATGTCAAGAGGGGCATCAAACCGATAGGAAAATCCTCGGTCTTCGGTATCCAGCTGATAGGAAGATACTCCCAGATCCAGCACGATTCCGTCCACGCCGGTGACACCATATTCTCTGAGGGCCTCCACTGCATTCACATAATTGTTGCGGATCACGGTCACTTTATCTCCAAACGGCTGCAATCTTGCGGATGCTGCTGCGATTGCTGCATCATCCTGATCAATGCCGTAGAAATGTCCGTTTTTCAGGCGGCTGCATACTTCGTAGGCATGTCCTCCTCCACCTAAAGTTCCGTCCACATAGATGCCGTCCGGGTTAATATTCAGTTGTTCAATGGTCTCATGCAGCATCACAGAATAATGATTGAATTCCACGACGGTCATCCTTTCTCGGTCACGTTTTTCACCCGTTAAATGGTCAGTCCCAGTCCTTCCATGGCGCTGGTGATCTCATCCATATCGGTATCGGAGTTCATATTCTCCCATTTATCCTTGCTCCAGATCTCCACACGGCTGCCGACGCCGACCAGTACCACGTCCTTTTCCAGTCCAGCGAATTCTCGCAAGTGTGCCGGCAACAGGATTCTTCCCTGCTTGTCCACTTCTACCGTAGCTGCACCGGCCAGGAAGAAACGGGCAAATTGTCTTGCTTCTTTATTGATCAGAGGTAATGAGGTCAGCTTCTGTTCAAAAGCATTCCAGTCATCGTTGGCATACACAAATAAGCAGCCATCCATTCCCTTGGAAATCACAAATTCCTCTCCTAAGACTTCTCGGAATTTCGCCGGAATGATCAACCTGCCTTTCGTATCTAACGTATGGTTGTACTCGCTCATAAACATCGCACTCACCACCATTCATCCAAAAGGGGACTGCCACGAAAAGGAGGTCATTTTTCTAAAAATCTACCACTTTGTGGCACTTACCTCCACTTTCTCCCACTTTCATTATGATTTTATACTAAAATAGGGTATTTTACAAGAGAAATCAAGTAGCTTTTTTCGACAGCACCACGTAAAAAAGCGCCCTGTCCTACGACAAAGGCGCCTTTTACTACTATATCTGGTATAAAAATAAGAGCAAACACAATATCTATGTATTTGCTCCTGTTTCGATATTCTTAATAAATTTTTAAAAATTTTTAATATTTTTCCACTTTCGGCTGTTTTTCCAGGCGGATACGTACCACAACGTCCGTCACCACTGCGAAGATCACCATGCACAAGGATAATACCTGTGATACGGCGAGGGTCGTTCCGGGGATAAACAGGGTATCTGTCCGGATACCTTCGATCCAGAATCTGCCAAGACCATAGCCTCCGAAGTACAGCAGACAGATCTCACCCTCAAACTTTTTGTGCTTGCGGTACACCAGCATAATGATCAGGATCATCAGATTCCACAGGCTCTCGTAGAGGAAAGTGGGATGTACCTGAATGTAATTGGTCCCATCGATAATGTGAGCTGCTACATTCTCAGAAATATCCCGGCTGCGCACAGCTTCGATAGGAAGCCGCATGGCCAGAAAACTGTCCGTATATTCCCCGAATACTTCACGGTTCATAAAGTTACCCCAGCGGCCGATGATCTGTCCCAGGATCAACCCCGGCACACACAGATCTCCCAGCCGGAACGGGTTGATCTTCTTGATCCTGCAATAAATGAGCAGTGTCAGGAATGCTCCGATCACACCGCCGTAGATCGCCATACCGCCGTTACGGGTATTGAAAATGCTTAACAGATTGTCCTTGTAATAGTCCCAGGCAAAGACCACGTAATAGATTCTGGCTCCGATCACGGAAAAGATCACGGCATAAATGGCGAAATCCCAGATCGTATCCGGATTTTCTCCTGTCACCTTTGCCTGATGCACCGCCATCAGAATGCCTGCCAGTACCCCGATTCCGATGATCAGGCCGTAAAAGGCGATTTCGAAACCGAATACGGAAAAGCTTCTGGGAACATTCTCCAGGTAAATGCCTAAATGGGGAAATGCAATATCTCCTGCATTCATCATAATATTTATTTCCTTTCTTGGTACTATCCGGCTTCTGCGCGCTTCGCGCTCCCGAATCCGGCACATACATTCGCATTCCGGGCTGTCGCCCTACTTGCTCATGGCTCCATACTATCCGGCTTCTCCGCGCTTTGCGCTCCCGAATCCGGCACATACATTCGCATTCCGGGCTGTCGCCCTACTTGCTCATGTATGTTTGATCCGCTAATAGACAGATTACTCTGCCTGCAAGCAGTCTCGTAATCTGTCTATTGCGGATCTTAGTATTACACGTTGAATCTAAATAGGATCACATCGCCGTCCTGCACTACATAATCCTTACCTTCCATGCCGACCAGACCCTTTTCACGGGCAGCGGCCAGAGAGCCCTGCTCCAGCAGATCCTTGTAGTTTACTACTTCTGCCTTGATGAAGCCTCTCTCGAAATCGGAGTGGATCTTGCCGGCTGCCTGAGGTGCCTTGGTGCCAATCTTGATGGTCCATGCTCTGGTCTCATCCTCTCCTGCAGTCAGGAAGCTCATCAGACCTAAGATATGATAACTTGCCTTAATCAGTTTCTCCAGACCGGATTCCTTTAATCCCAGATCGTCTAAGAACATTGCCTTCTCATCATCATCCAGCTCGGAGATCTCTTCCTCGATCTGTGCACAGATCACGAATACCTCACTGTGTTCACCGGCTGCGAACTCTCTTACTTTTGCCACCATCTCATTGGATGCGCCGTCATCTGCCAGATCATCCTCGGCTACATTGGCTGCATAGATCACAGGCTTATAAGTCAACAGATTGTATTCCTTTAACAGAGCCAGTTCATCCTCATCGGTAACATCCAGGCTCTTTGCCATCTTACCGCTCTCCAGATGCTCCTTGATACGCTCAAGCAGTGCCAGCTCCTTGGCATAGGTCTTGTCCATTCTGGCTGCCTTGACTACCTTGGACAGTCTTCTCTCCAGTACTTCCAGATCTGCGAAGATCAGCTCCAGATTGATGGTCTCGATATCACGCAGAGGGTTCACGCTGCCGTCCACATGGATGACATTAGGATCCTCGAAACATCTTACCACATGTACGATAGCATCCACTTCACGGATATTGCTTAAGAACTGGTTGCCCAGTCCCTCACCCTTGGAGGCACCCTTTACCAGACCTGCGATATCCACGAATTCGATCACTGCGGGAGTTACCTTCTTGGAATGATACATCTCGCCCAGTGCTTTCAGTCTGTCATCCGGAACTGTTACCACACCCACGTTAGGGTCGATGGTACAGAAGGGATAGTTGGCGGATTCTGCTCCCGCCTTGGTCAGGGAATTGAAAAGTGTGCTCTTTCCCACGTTGGGAAGACCTACGATACCCAGCTTCATTTTATCTTTACCCGTTCAAAAATCCCTCTATAAACGGAATTTTTGCCTTTCTGTTTATTAGTTGAACAATATAATCTAAAATTATAGCATAATATGTGTTTTTTTCAAACACCTAAATACTTTTCTTTCGAAATAAAAATATGCTATAATATGCAATATCATAAACCAAAGAGGAAAAATTAATGAAAAGAATACATTATTTTGATTTGCTTAGATGTACCTGCTTTTGCTTCATTATTTTTTATCATCTGCTCTTTCAGCTCTATCTCTCCGGAATCTGTCCTGTAGAGAGACTCAATCCTCTGTTTTCCAACAGCAATATGCATCTGGCAACCCTGGGTGTTGCTGTATTTTTCATGTTATCCGGTGCCAGTCTCTCCTATACCGCGAAGGAGAACTTCAGCCTCGCAAAATATTATAAGAAAAGATTTCTGCGCATCCTGATTCCCTTTTATATTCTTTACATTGTTTATTTCCTGTTTCTCCTTTTCCAGAGCCATTCCGTCCACAATATTTTTCCTGAAGGAATTCCTGCGTGGAGAATTGTTTTTACTTTTCTTGGAATGGATTCCTGGGTCAGCATGCACGGGATCAGCACCTTTTCCCTTACCATCGGAGAATGGTTTCTGGGATGTCTTATTCTGTTGTATCTGATCTTTCCATTGCTTCGATTTTTTATGATAAAAAATGAAAAGTTCTTTTTTATCATCGCTACCGGGATTTATTTGATTGTTTTATTTCATTACGATTTCTCCGTCCCCATCCATATGAACTTCTTCCTGAAGGGCTACGAGTTCGTAATCGGTATGATGATTGGTTATTATCATGAAAAATTCAATCCTAAATGGATTTTCTTATCCCTGCCGGTGGTGATTTTCTTTGTTCTGTGCCCTTTTGCACTTCCCATCAGCACCGGTTTGAAAATAACGATACTGGCCGTTGCCTTCTGGATTTCCGCTGCATGCCTGGAACCGGTTCTCGAAAAAGGAAACGGCCGATTTCTCCGTACGATAAGTAACTACTCTTATGAAGTATTTCTGGTCCACCATATCATTATCTATTTTATCACTCCGAGGGCTATTCCCTATATGCGCGGTATGGTGGGTGTTTTAGGTTTGTTTCTCGTTGAATTGCTGCTGATGGCAGTGCTGGGATTTCTTTTGAAGTCCATCTCCGATCAATGCATTGCCGCTCTAACCAATCTTACTGCTGTTGAAAATAAACGTTAATCCCCTGCAGTAATCCTTCCGCCAGTTGATCCAGTATAGCATCGCTGTGATCGGAATATGCATTTCCCAGTTCCATATCCACGGAAGGGATCGTACTATAAGAAGTCTGGGTCAGGTCAATGCTCATGTTTCCTTTTCCATAGATCGTTACTCCCTGTCCCCGCAGCCCTTCCACCAGATCCGCTCCCAGAGCATCGTGCTGCTGCCAGTGGGATGCCACCGGTTCCATACTCTTCAGTACTTCCGGCACAGAGATGTAAAAGCATCCCTTGTCGTAATTCTTGCTGTCACCGCTGTCCCAGTGCAGTGCAATATGGCAGTCTGCCACGTTATTGCAGATCACGGTCCTGGCCACATTGTCCAACTGCACATCCTCTCCGTCCCTGAGCATCAGTACATCATAGCCAGAGGCCAACAGTTTGTCCCGCAGGATCTGTGCCATCTGCAAAGTAACCGTTCGCTCCGGTGTCCCGTCCTGAAATGTCATGCCTCCGGACACTGCCGCAGCTTCTGTAGCTCCCGCTGCCGTACTGCCTCCCGTAGTCTTGGCCGAACCGTCCGGATGGCACAACGTCTTTACTTTGGCCCCACCGGCGGTGCCATGTCCCGCATTCACTCCGATAATGATTCCCTTTCGTCCACACTCCTCCGGTGCCCGGTACAATACCGCCGCCCCGGTATTGATCTTCGAATGATCCGCATATTCCCAGTCCGGATCCAGAGTGATCTGTTGTAAGTCGGTATATTCCACCGGCTGGTTCTGTATAGCCTCCGGCTGACCGGCTACCGTTTCTGTCTGACTGCCTGCGGCCTCTGTCGGCATACCGCTTTGCGACACCGCAACCTCTCCCCCAGGAACTTTGTCGGTCCCCGAAGTCACCATTTCATGTCCTGCACTATTCGCCGCCCCTTGCGGCACAGACGTTTCCGCCAGCGTTTCTCTACCGAATTCCTCTGCGTTTTTCTCATTTTCTGTTGTCTCCGCGGATGCTACTACGCTCTCGGGAACCACAGGATCCACGTTTTCCATAGTTTCCACGCTCTCCGTCCCCTCAGTCCCTTTCTGTGCACCACAGGCTGTCATACTTACTGCAAGCGCCAGACCGGCCACTACCGCCGCTATCCCATATTGTTTTCTATGAAGCATTTCCTTATTACTCATTACTCCTCCGATATGAAAAGAACCACAGCTGTGGTTTCAGCTATGGTTCTTCTGTTCTCTCTATTACGATCTTGGGAAAACATCCTCCGATTAACCGCGCAGTTTGAAGTGCTCTAACAACTCGTTCAAAGTAGTAGCGGAAGCGGAAAGCTCCTCGCTGGTAGCGGAAGTCTCCTCTGCTGCTGCGGAGTTGGACTGGATAACATCGTTGATGTCCTCCACACCCTTCTTGATGTTGTTGACAGATACTGCCTGTCTGTCGGATGCAGTACGGATATTAGCAACCTCCTGGATGATCTGATCCAGTTCGGTCATAACCTTCTGCATTGCTTCGTTGGTCTCCCTGGTAACCCTGTTACCCACTCCTACTTCGTTCATGGATTCTTCGATCAGCTTCTTAGACTCTACTGCGGAATTTGCACTCTCTTCTGCCAGCTGTCTGATCTGGTCAGCCACGACTGCGAAACCTCTTCCGGCTTCCCCTGCTCTTGCTGCCTCAATGGAAGCATTCAAAGACAGCAGATTGGTCTGGGATGCAATATTCTCGATATCTGCGATGATCTTCTCGATATTCTGGGTCGTGGTATCGATTTTCTTCATGGCATCTACCAGCTCATCCATCTTCTGCTGGCTGTTGGCTGCCTCGATACCTACCTGTTTTGCCTTATCGTGAACGATATCGGTAGACTTGGTGTTCTCCATTACCTGATTCGTTACTTCTTCTACGGTAGCCACCAGTTCTTCAACAGCTGCAGCCTGACTGGTAGCACCTTCTGCAATATCCTGTGCACTGACAGCCAGCTGATTGCTTCCGGCAGACACCTGTTCGGAAGATCCCTGAATACCGTGCATAGTCTCACTGACCTTGTTCACCATATCATCCAGTTCATCCAGTACATTGCGGAGCTGTCCTACATACGCATCGGGGCAGTTGCTATGTACATCAAAATTACCCTCAGCAAAATGCTCTACAATATCCTGCAGATCTGATACAACCTTTTTCAAAATACCGGCTGCGGTCTCAAAACTGTCGGATAAGCGTCCCAGCTCATCCTCGGACTCATAAGGAGTGCCGATCTCAAAGTCACCGGAAGCAATCTTCTCAGATGCCACTACCAGACTTTCAATAGGCTCTACCAACATTTTGGCAAGCATCTTTGACATAGCTGCATTAAATGCAATAGCTAATACAACTATGATCACAACAATTACGCTTCCCACATAGTTTTTTGACTGTATCAATCCCACAACTGACACCAGTGCCAGCACCACATATAAAACGTCCATAATGCGGAACACAAAAGAAAGCTTATTTTTAATCGGTTTCTCCCTTAGCATTTCTTCCAGTTTTTTCATTTGTTTCCTGCTCCTTCCGTTAATTAACCTACATACATTTTATTTTAATTTCCTCTGGTTGTTTCGTCAAGATTTCTCTGCTTAAAATTATGTAAAAATCATGTATGGGATGACTGGCTCATCTCCAGAAGCTTATCCCGCATTTCATTTTCGATCCGCTGTAAGTCTTCCTCTGCGCTCTGTCTTCTGGCACGGCCTTCCTCCTGGATCTTCATGACTTCATCCAGTGTGGTCATCAGTGTCTGGTTCGTGGTCTTGAGGGTCTCGATATCCACAATACCTCTCTCAGATTCCTTCGCTGTCTCCACGGATGCCACTTTCAGTGCTTCTGCATTTTTCTTCAACAGTTCATTGGTCATATCCGATACTGCACGCTGTGCCTTGGCTGCATCGGTGGCATGATCCAGACCGATGGCAATGACCATCTGGCTCTTCCACAGAGGGATCGTATTCACCAGTGTGGACTGGATCTTCTCGGACATAGCGATATCATTGGACTGGATCAGTCGGATCTGGGGTGCCATCTGCAGAGAAATGGCTCTGGTAAGTTCCAGATCATAGATCTTCTTCTCGAATCTCTCACACATTGCTGCAAAATCCTTCGCAGCCTGCGTATCCTCCGGCAGTCCGCTCTTCTGTGCTTTTTCCAGAAGTTCCGGCAGTTCCACGTTTTTCGCCTGTGTCAGTTTCTTTTTACCTGCCAGAATGTACATGGACAGTTCTTTAAAATAATTCAGATTCAGCTGATACAGCTTGTCCAGTACCGCCACATCTTTTAGCAGCACCACCTGATGATTTCCCATGGCATCACAGATCTTGCTGATGTTCACTTCCGCTTTATCATACTTTGCTTTCAGATTATTCAGCTTATCCCCGCTCTTTTTAAACAAGCCGAAGAATCCCTTGTCTTCCTCTGTATCAAAATCCCTGAGCTGTGCCACTACATCCGTCAACAGCTGTCCAACCTCGCCCATATCCTTGGTCCGGACATTGCTAAGTGCTGTCTCAGAGAAATCTGCGATCTTTTTCTGACTCCCCGCACCGTACTGCAATACCGCCTGGGTATTGGTCAGATCGATCTGTCCCGCAAAATCATCTACCATTTTCTGTTCTTCCGGTGTCAGTTCCATCTCCGGAACAGCCTGCTCCTCTACCAGTTCCTCCGGCTTCTTCTCCACGATCTCTGCTTTTGCCTCCGCAAAGGGATCCAGTGTAAGGGTAGGTGCCTCTTTTGTTGCTGCATCCAGATCCATATTCATACTTATAACCCCGCCTTTCCATACTCTCTCATGATTTTTTATTTACCATCAGCATTGCTTTCCTGCTGTCATACACTTTTTTCTCTTACAAAATCCGATTCCGTCAGCCCTTCCCTGGCCAACATCGTCTGCAATACCTGTGCATCCGCTGACGCATCAAAGGCTGCATCCCGGAACAGATTGTTCAGCAATGTAACGAATGCCTGATTGATCATATCCAGTGTCTTTTCGATCTCTTTTTTAGCATCGAGAATATCTTCTCCCGGGCTGCTGATCTCGTCAAATTCCGCATACTGCTCCACCAGTTTCAACATAGTAGGCAGGTAATAATCCATCAGTTTATGCATCCGGTGCATCTGCTCCGGATGCTCCTGCACTCGGTCAAAGATCTCCTTCAACAGATTTTCCAGCTGGTACAGCTTCTCAGAGATAGCTTCTCCTTCGATCCTGTCATTCAGATCCCGCAGATGACGGATGTATTCCATTCCTTCTGCCACAATACTGTGCAGTTCCTGCTCTCTGCGGTTCTGATCCGTATCCTGTGTATCGGTGCCCGCTGTATTCTGTTCCTTCTCCTGCTCACTGATCTTCTTCTGCTCCAGATAGGCTTTCTCCGTCTCCAGATACTGACGGTAGATCACATTATTGAGCATAAAGCAGGTCTCTTTATCATCCAGATGTCCGTCCGGAAACATTCCGGCTTTTAACATCTTACGAAGATCCCTTCTGACATAGCGGACACTTTTTCCGGTATAGCGGGCCATTTCGTTGATCACACCATACATTTTGGTGCCGCACAGTTCCAGATATTTCTCCGCACGTTTTAATCTTCTACGCTGTCCGTTGCCATAAGAGATCATCTCTAAAAATACCAGAGACAATACCCCCGGAAGGATCGCCGCACTCAGAGATGCTGCCTGAAAAGCTGCCAGTAACAGCTGTACCAGAAGTCCCAGTCCGCTGAACCCCAGTCCGATCCCGCCGAACACAGTGCACAATGTTCCGGACACGTTTCCCTTCTTTTCCATTTTGACCAGAGAAGTCATTTCTGCCGCAGTAGCTTTTCTGGGTGTCACCGGCTGTGCCTGATTCCGTGCACGGTTCTGCTCTGCCTGAGCCTTCCGTTGTTCTTCCCACTGCTTTTCCCGCTCTCTGCGCTGCCGGTGCCATTCTTCGTTCTGCCTGCGGCGCTCCTCCTGCTGTTTTTCCCGCTGCTGCCGTTCTGCCTGGATCTCTGCCTCAGTCTTGACTTCCTCCCGCCTTTTATCCTGCCAGCTGCGCTGGGAATTCCACACCTTTTTTTCCGTGGCTTCCCTGGACAGATTTGCCTGGAAATCCGCCTCCCGCAAGGCATCGTTGACCGTATCCGTCACCAGCGTGTTCAACGCATGAAAATCTCCGGTCTTCATTGCTTCCGCAATGGTCTCTTTGAATTTTTCCCCTAGATTATTCTGCACTTCACTCATAATTAATATTTTCTCTGATTTTTCAGTTCATCATAGAGCAGACAGTAGTTCTCATAACGTATCTGCGGGATCTCTCCCTCTGCCACAGCAGCCTTGATACCGCATACCGGCTCAGAGATATGGGAGCAGCCTCCAAATCTGCAATATTTTTCAAAAGGGGCAAACTCCGGATAAAATTCCGCCAGCTGCTCCTTCTCCAACCGAAACAACCCCAGAGAGCTAAATCCCGGGGTATCCAGAATATACGTATCCTGTGCAATGGAGATCAGTTCGGAGTGCCTGGTAGTATGCTTTCCCCGCTCGATCTTCTCACTGATGGAGCCGGTCTCCATCACTGTGCCGGACTGCAGGCAGTTTACCAGAGAGGATTTACCGACACCGCTGGGACCCGCCACCGTAGTGGTCTTGCCGCGAAGCAGCTCCTGAATGGTATCTATCCCTTCTTGTCTGGCTGCACTGACCGTAATCGTCCGAAAGCCTGCCTGTTCGTAAATGGCACGATAGTCTTCCTTTTTGCCTTCCTCATCAATATCCTGCTTGTTAAAACAGATAATGCAGGGAATGTCCTGCTGCTGCATCATGACCAGGAAACGATCCAGCAGATTAAAATTCGGCTGTGGCTTCGTGATGGCAAAGATCACCAGCGCCTGATCCACATTAGCTACCGCCGGACGGATCAGTTCACTGTGTCTGGGAAGCAATTCCCTGATATTTCCTTTTTTCTGTGCCTCATCCAGGACATCCATCTCCACGTCATCCCCGACCAGGGGTTTTCTGTGATCCTTGCGAAAGACTCCTTTTGCCTTGCATTCGTACACCGTGCCCATTGTATGGCCATCGTCCGCTACATGGACGTAATAGAACCCGGCGATTCCTTTTATAATCTTGCCCTTCATAGCTTCCCGCCTTTGATCTTATTCCTTTACGAACTCAACTCTTCTGGTAAAGGAACGGTCTTCTGTCGTTCCGGGAACCGTCACCTGCTCCCCGGTATCCGGGTTCGTTGTGGTGGTCGGTTCGCTTGTCACCTGATACGTCATGGTGAGCGTACCACCGGAGGCAGTCATACCGTTGAAATTGGTAGCTACCGGGAAAGTGCTGGTCTTGGTATCCAGCAGTACGTTATTGTCATCCGTCACCAGTTTGATGCTGACTTCCATTCCCGATACATAGCCGGGTGCTTCCGAAGTCGTCGGTGCCGCAATGCTGACATTACACTTGTAAGTCACCTTCTGAGCTCCCTGACTGACCTTGATATCAATGGAAGTTCCCTGATCCACATAGGAGCCATGGGAATAGCTCTGGTAACAGATCATGCCTTCTCCCACTTCGTCACTGTAGATATAGCTCACACTGCCTACGGTCAGTCCTGCCTCGATGGCTTCTACCGTGCCGTCCTGCTCGGACAGACCGATCAGATTCGGCACACGGATCTTGGTATCTTCCTTACCCAGACTTACTGTCACAGTGATCACACTGCCCTTTGGTGCTTTGTTGCCCTCGGAGGGGGTCTGGGAAATCACCCGACCGGACTCTACCGTATCGGAATAGTTCTCTGTCTTGTTGACCAGGAATCCCTTGCTTACCAGCTGTGTATTGGCTTCATCAAAAGTAAGATTCACCACATTGGGTACTTCCACACCCTGAGTTCCTGCACTGGCTTTCAGGGTTACCTTGCTGCCCTTATCGATCTGTGCTCCCACGCTGACATCTGTATTGATAACAATACCTTCCGCTACCGTGTCGGACTCCTCATAAGTCACCTCTGTGAGGATTCCCAGACTGGTCAGGGTGCTCTTTGCATCTTCTACCTTCATGCCCTTTACATCCGGCATGGAGACCTTTTCCACTTCTGTGGCATCCGTCTCTTCGGTCGTAATGATCGGTCCTGCATCAGAGTCACTGCTTCCTTCATTTTTGCCGCCGAAGATCTTCACTGCCAGAACGATCAGGATAATACAGATCACCACACCGGCTACAATTGCCAGGATTGTGGTCACACGCTCCATCTTGGGGTCGTAGTCGTAATTATCTTCGTCTTCGCCATCTTCTTCGTTTTCATACATGGCTTCCGTATCGGAACGCAGACGCATGGTCTCGTCATGATCCGGTTCTTCGTATTCCCGGCTGCCCTGATAAGGAACCTTACGTTTGATCTGCGCCATATCCTCATCGGAGATCATCCGGGTACCACCCTCCATATCCGGATCGGTGTTCACCACGAAATCTTCCTCCGGATTGATCAGGGACTGCTTCAGATCTGCGATCAGTTCTGCCATATTCTGATATCTGCGGTCCGGAGACTTCTGACAGCATTTCAATACAATACTGGCTACGCTGGAAGGGATCTCCGGTACGAACTCCTTCGGAGACGGCATCTCTTCCTGAATATGCTTGATGGCAATGGCAACCGTAGTCTCCCCGTTGAATGGCACTCTTCCCGTCAGCATCTCAAACATGGTGATGCCCAGCGAATAGATATCACTCTTTTCATCACTGTACCCCCCTCTGGCCTGCTCTGGAGAAGTATAATGTACGCTTCCCATGACATTAGAAGTGATGGTATTACTGGTAGCTGCTTTGGCAATACCGAAATCCGTCACCTTGACCTTGCCATCCTTGGAGATAATAATATTCTGTGGCTTGATATCCCGATGGATAATATGATTATTATGTGCAGCCTCAATACCCATGCTTACCTGGATGGCGATACTTACCGCTTCCTTGTAAGACAGTCTGGCCTTCTTCTCAATGTACTTTTTAAGGGTAATACCCTCTACCAGTTCCATGACGATATAATAGATTCCGTTCTCTTCCCCGACATCATAGACATTGACAATATTGGGGTGCATCAGTCCTGCTGCCGCCTGTGCCTCGATCCGGAATTTGGATACAAAATTAGCATTTTCGCTGAATTCCTGCTTCAATACCTTGATCGCCACATAGCGATTCAGCTTGTGACATTTTGCTTTATAGACATCTGACATACCGCCGGTTCCGATTTTTTCCAGGATCTCATAGCGATCGCCGATCATCATTCCTATTTTGATCATACTTGCTCTCCATTTCCAAAAAAGCTGGGTAATTTACGCGCACGGCTCGATCAGTATCACACTGATATTGTCTCTGCCGCCGTTGGCATTGGCCGCCTCCACCAGGCTCTCTGCCTTCTCCACAAGGTCTCTGGCTCCGCTGATAATCATGCGGATTTCCTCGTCTTCCAGCATATTTGTCAGACCATCCGAGCACATAAGGACGATCTCACCCTCCTGTAATTCCACGGTAAAGAAATCCGGCTCCACTTTGTCTTCCGCCCCTACCGCTCTGGTAATAATATTTTTATCCGGATGGTTCCTTGCATCGGCACGATCCAGTTCTCCGATCCGTACCATTTCTTCTACATACGAATGATCTCTTGTGATCTGGCGGATCTTGCTGCCCACCACATAGAGTCTGCTGTCTCCTACATTGGCCACCTGTAAGAATCTGCCCATGCAGGATGCCACCACGACCGTAGTCCCCATTCCTTCCAGCTTTTCATCCTCGCTGGCTCTCTTGCGGATCACATCATTGGCTTCCTCAATGGCTTTGCGGAAGATCAGGGTGGGATTCTTCTCAAAAGAATTCTCCATCTCGGCAAGCATGGTCTCTACCGTTACCTTAGACGCATAGTCTCCCGCATTGTGACCACCCATACCATCTGCCACGATAAATACATTCGGCAGATTTCCCACCGGTTTTTCAGAGGTATAGATATAGTCCTGATTTACTTTTCTTTTCCTTCCGATATCGGTTATGGAAAACGTCTTAAGCACGTCAAACTTCCTCCTGTGAGAGTTCCCCCGGGTTCTTCGCCTCCTGCGTATGACGGCGTCTTAACTGTCCGCAGGCTCCGTCAATATCCCGGCCCATCTCCCTTCTAATTGTAACATGTATCATCTTACTTTCAAGTTTATTTTTAAATGCCTGAATGTGCTTCGTATCCGACTGCACATAATCCCGCTCTTTAATGGGGTTGACCGGGATGAGGTTGATATGGCAACACAACGGCTTCGCCAGGGCGATCAGTTCCCTGGCATCCTCTTCCGTATCATTCACACCACCCACCAGACTGTATTCGAAAGTGATCCTTCGTCCGGTCTGTTCGAAATAATACTGACAGACTTCCATCAACTCTTTGATAGAATACCGGTTGGCAATGGGCATCAGTTTTCTTCGTTTTTCATCGGTGGTGGCATGCAAGGACAATGCCAGTGTGATCTGCAGCTTTTCATCCGCCAGCTGCCGCATTCTGGGCACGATTCCACAGGTGGACACCGTGACATTTCTCTGGCTGATGTTCAGACCGTTCTCATCGGTCAGAAGATGCAGAAATTTCAAAATATTGTCATAATTATCCATCGGTTCCCCAGTGCCCATGACTACCACATTGGAGACCCGCTCCCCCGTCAGTCTTGTGATGGCGTAAATCTGATCCAGCATCTCGGAAGGAGTCAGATTCCGTTCCAGTCCGTCCAGCGTGGACGCACAGAATTTACAGCCCATGCGGCATCCCACCTGTGAAGAAATGCACACACTGTTGCCGTGCTTATACTGCATCCAGACACTTTCCACCACATTGCCATCAGATAATTCAAACAGGAATTTTTTCGTTCCGTCGATCTTGGACTCCTGTATTCTGACAGGGTTTACACAGGTGTATTCATATTTTTCCTTACATTGCTCCCTGAATTTTGCGGAGAGGTTGGTCATTTCATCAAAGCTCCTGACCAGCTTCACATGCATCCATTCATACATCTGCTTTGCCCGGAAAGCCTTCTCTCCCATGCTCTCCAGTTCTGTCTTCAATTCTTCCAGATTCAGGGATTTGATATCTTTTTTCGTATCCATTTTTCGTTCTCTTACTTCTTATCTCTCACGCTTTTCTGCGCAGTCTTGCATAATAGAATCCGTCGGTCTCATCCGTTCCCGGCAGAAGCTGTCTCTCTTCTTCCAGTACAAACGGGAAATTCTCTGTGATCCAGACTGCCATCTCCTGATTTTCCCCGCGGTGGATCGTGCAGGTACTGTAGAGCAGTACACCGTGCGGCTTCACATACTGCCATCCGGCTGCCACGATCTGCCTTTGCAGTTCTGTGATGGATTGCAGGCTTTCCGGTGTGGCATGGTATTTGATATCTCTCTTCTTTCCCATAACACCAAGACCAGAGCAGGGGACATCCATCAGCACCACGTCCGCATATTTTTCCTTCTCCGGATCATGCACCGTGGCATCATACACCTGAACCTCCACATTCCTACGGTTCATGCGCTCCAGATTCTCCCGGATCAGGTCCGTCTTGTATTCCGATACATCACGGGACACGAGGTGGCCTGCTTCCCCTGCAAATTCCGCCGCCAGGATCGTCTTGCCACCCGGAGCCGCACACAGATCCATGACCGTATTACCTGGGCATATACCTGCCGCTTCCACTGCAAGTGCGGAGCTGGCATCCTGCACGGTAAATTTGCCTTCCGCAAAGCCCGGAAGTTCACTTACATTTTCCAGATTCTGTGCCAGATACACATAAGGAAGTTCCCTGCTTTGTTGCAGTCGTACACCGGTTTTCTCAATTTTCTCCGCCAGTGACTCTCTCTCCGATTCGGTCAGTTCCGTGGAGAACCGCAGGGATACCGGATGAATGGAAAGGAGTCCTTTTAAAAGTGTTTCCGTTCCTTCTCTGCCATATGCAGGCAGCCACAGATTCACGATCCATTCCGGCATGGAATATTTTATGCTCAGATATTTCACCGTATCCCCCGGATCCGGCAACGGCATCTGTTCCTTGCTGCGGGAAATATTACGCAGCACCGCATTGACGAAGCCTTTCAGGGTACGGAAGCCTCTTTTGGCCGCCAGTTTGCAGGCCTCATTGCACACCGCACTGTCGGGAACTGCGTCCATATACAGGATCTGATAAGTACTCATGCGAAGAAGACAGCGGATCAGAGGCTTCATCTTCCGGACCGGAACAGAAGAAAACCGATCCAGATAATAGTCCAGCTCCAGCTGTCTCTCTATCGTACCTTCCGTGACTCTTTTGATAAACGCTTTCTCTCTGGGATCCAGATAATCGTATTTATCCAGAACCGCTTTCATCAATTTATGGGAAAAATCCTGCCCCTTTTCCAGACTGAGCAGGATCTCCACTATAATCTCTCTTGTATCGGTCGTTGCATGATCACTCAAGATTAGTCTCTCCTTCTGCGATTGCCGCCGTACAGCAGGATCAGTCTGAGCAGCTGTAATGCGGAGGAGGCCGCTCCTGCCACATAGGTCAGAGCCGCTGCCGTCAGCACCTTTTTGCCGCCGCTTACTTCTTCACTGCCTAATAACCCGTATTCTTCCACCTTCACGATAGCTCTGTGGGAAGCATTGAATTCCACAGGCAGTGTCACCAGTTGGAAAATAACGGTCAGGGCAAATGCCCAGATACCAAGCTGGATCAATGTCTGGTTCCAGCTGAGCAGTACTCCTAAAAAGATCAGGGGAATGCTTAAATTGCTTCCGATATTCACCACCGGCACCAGTGCAGCACGAATGCTCATGGGGGCATAGCCATGGGCATGCTGAATGGCATGTCCGCACTCATGGGCCGCAACACTGACCGCGGTCACCGAGGTTCCGTTAAAGTTGTTGTAAGACAGTCGCACCGTATCCGTCCGGGGATCGTAATGATCACCGTCATCGGAGTTCAGGCACTCGATCTGTACATTGTATAAGCCTTCTCTGTTGAGAATGTTGCGGGCCGCTTCCGCTCCCGTCAATCCTCTCATATTCCGGACTTTGCTGTATTTGCGCATGGTGGAATTCACCAGTGCGCTGGCACCCAGACACAATACCAGTCCGACCAGTACCAGAAAATAAGTAGGATCCCAATAATAACCATATCCGTAATAGCCACCGTACATACGAAAGTCTCCTTTCTGTCAACACCGCTTACCCGATCGTTGCTTTTCATTTCGTCGTATCCTAACGCTCGCCCAGAAGCTCTCCCGGCTGTACCTTTACCCCCAGCAGGAAATCGTGAGTTGTCATACGCTTTTTACCTTCCAGCTGCAGTTCCATCACCTTTAAGGAGCCTTCCGATGCAGCCACTTCAAAGGAATCCTTATTCACCGTAAGGATCGTGCCCGGTGCTTCCTTATGCGCAGTTGCCATAGGAATGGCTTTCCAGATTTTCAGCTGTTTTCCATGATAATGCGTATATGCACTGGGCCAGGGAGTCAGTCCACGGATCAAACGATCCAGTTCTGCCGCTGTTTTCGTAAAGTCCAGCTTTCCCATCTCTTTGGTGATCAGGGCCGCGTAGCAGGTCTTGGTATCATCCTGCTTTTCCGGTACCAGTTTGCCTGCCTCCAGCAGAGGCAGTGCCTCGGTGATCGCTTCCCCGCCCAGCACCATCAGCTTGTCATGCAAAGTTTCAAAGGTGTCCTCCGAAGTAATGGGGATTTTCTTCCGGTACAACATATCGCCGGTGTCCAGTCCCGCATTCATCTGCATGATGGTCACACCAGTCTCGGCTTCTCCGTCGATGATCACTCTCTGGATAGGAGATGCCCCGCGGTATTTCGGAAGGAGGGATGCATGGATGTTCAGACATCCGTATTTTGGCAGATCCAGAATCTCCTGAGACAGGATCTGTCCGAACGCCGCCACGATATAAATATCTGCGGGATATTTTTTCAGTTCCTCAATGGCTTCCGGTGTCTTGATCCGACGGGGCTGGAATACAGGAATGCCATGTTTTACCGCACATTCCTTCACGGGAGGAAACTGTAATTCTTTGCTTCTGCCCTTTGGCTTGTCCGGCTGGGTCACCACTGCGGTGATCTCATGGCCCTGTGTGATCAGTGCCTCCAGCGCTCCCACGGCAAAATCGGGAGTTCCCATAAATACGATCTGCATAGTCTGTCTCCTTTCCGGAAAGCTTACTCTTCTTCCTCATCCTCGTAGGTCATATCCTGCAGCGGTCCTTCCGCCTTTTCCACATAGAGATGACCGTCCAGATGATCCAGTTCGTGGCAGATGGCTCTGGCCAGCAATTCTGTTCCTTCTACTTCGATGGGCTTCATATTCACATCCAGTGCTACCGCTTTCACATAATTGGGTCTGGTTACGATGCCGAACTTACCGGGTACGCTAAGACACCCTTCCTGTCCGGTCTGCTCTCCACTGCTCTCTACGATGCGGGGGTTGATCAGAATATACGGATCCTCTCCGGTGGTATCGATCACCACGATTCTCTTCAGGACACCTACCTGTGGTGCCGCCAGCCCTACGCCATTGGCATCGTACATAGTCTCCAACATATCCTCGATCAGTTCTTTGGTCCGGGGTGTCATCTCCTTGACCTCTTTGCAGGTCTTGGTCAGTACTTCATCCCCATATTCACGAATGTTTCTGATTGCCACAGTTCTTTACCTCCTATAACACGCTTACCGGGTCAAAATCAAATTGTATACTCATCTGTCTGGGCTGCCACTGTCTGAGAGTTTCCTCCAGTCTGTCCTTTACTTCCACCAGGACATCATACTCCGCATGCTTCACATAGAACACATACCGGTAGATATCATTGATCTTGCTGATGTTGGCAGGGGCAGGTCCCAGTACCTGTATCTTCTTATTGGACTGTTCTTTTTGCTTTCCTGACAAAAAGTCCATATTAGACTTTACCACATCTGTCAGTCTCAGGGCAAGCTGTTTTACATTTTCTTCCTCTTTCCCGTAGATCTGTACTGCCAGCATATGAGCCACCGGCGGGTAGCCGGACAGCTCTCTATACAGAATCTCCTCCTGATAAAAGCTCTCGTAATCCTGAGCCGCAGCACAGGTAATGGCGTAATGATCCGGCTGATAGGTCTGGATCACCGCTTCCCCGGGGAGCCCCCCTCTGCCGGCCCGGCCCACCGCCTGGGTCAGAAGCTGGAAAGTCCGCTCTCCCGCCCGGTAATCCGACGCATTTAACGACAGATCCGCCGCCAGGATCCCCACCAGTGTCACCTTTGGGAAATCATGTCCCTTGACGATCATCTGGGTGCCGATCAGCACGTCCGCTTCCCCGTTTGCGAAGGAGGATAATATTTTCTCATAGCTGTCCTTCGTCCGGGTGGTATCCGCATCCATGCGCAACGTCCGCACACCGGGGTACAGCTCCTTTAATTTTTCTTCGATCTGCTGGGTGCCTGCCTTAAATCCCAGAATATATTTCGATCCACACTTGGGACAAAGCTTCGGCATCGGCTGTGTATAACCACAGTAATGACAGATCAGCCTTCCTCCCTTATGTTCCGAGAGAGAGACATCACAGTGCGGACACTTCATGACCTCACCGCAGGAACGGCAGGACACAAATCCCGCGTAGCCTCTCCTGTTTAAAAACAGGATGGTCTGCTGGCCCTTGTTCAATCGATCCGCCATTAATTCCTGCAATTTCCTGCTGAAAATAGAACGGTTGCCCTCCTGCAGTTCCTGTCTGAGATCCACCGTGTACACCGTAGGAAGTTCCCCGCCGGTGAGACGTCTGGTCAGTTGAAACATGCGATACTCCCCCTTACCGGCACGATAATAGGCCTCCAGGGAAGGTGTGGCTGAACCCAGCACTACACTGGCCCCGTACAGTTTTGCCACTTCCAGCGCAGTCTCTCTGGCATGATATTTCGGAGTACTTTCACTTTTATAGCTGTTCTCCTGCTCCTCATCCATAACGATCAGACCAAGACTTGGAAACGGCGTAAAAAGTGCGGATCTTGGGCCGATGATCACATCGATTTCTCCAGCTTTGGCCCGTTCGCACTGATCGTATTTTTCCCCGGGGGATAACGTGGAATTCATCACGCTGACCCGATCACCGAATCTCTGGTAAAATCGCAGCAGTGTCTGATAAGTCAGGGCGATCTCGGGAATCAGCACAATAGCCTGCCGTCCCCTCGCGATCATTTCTCCGATCAGCCGCATGTATACTTCCGTCTTGCCGCTGCCGGTGATGCCGTGGATCAGATAGGTCTGTCTCCTTCCGGCATCAAAATCCGCAAGCACTTCCGTAACGATGGTCTGCTGTTCCTCACTCAGCGTATTACGCACTGCCTCTACGGACTGCATTTTGACCGGATTGCGATAGCTTTCGGAACTGACCAGTTTTGCCGCGCCGCTTTTTACAATACTGTTTACCGTGGCTGCACTGACCCCCAGTTTTCCGGTGATCCACTCATAGGGAATCGTCTCCTGTTCTGACAGGGCTTTTAACAGTCTTGCTTTGGCCACCTGTTTTTTCCGTTCACATTCTCCTAATAATGACAAAATCTCTTCTCTGTTCATCAGACGTACCAGCTGTCTGTGTTCCAGCTTTTTTACCGACTGTTTTGCCGGCAGTACCGTCTTCAGCGCCTGGATCATGGTACAGCCGTAATTCCGGCGGATCCAGGCAGCCAGAGCAATCATTTTGTCCTCCACTCCGGTCTCTTTTTCCGGCATTCCTGCGATATCCTTGATCTTCTCCGGAGCGAACTGACACGTTTCCCCCAAAGCCACCACGTAACCCTTGATGAGACGATTGCCGTTGCCAAACGGGATCATGACACAGGCTCCCGGCTCCAGTCTGCCCCGCAGACTCTCCGGCACCCGGTATTGAAAGGTTCTATCCAGTTTTTCGTGGGAGATATCTACAATGATATCCGCATATAACGTATTCAATCTGTTTTCCTCATTATTTTGCTGCAGATCCCGGAATATGTCCTTCCGCCAGAATATCCCGGATCAGATCTCTCTCATCCATGGGATGCTTCACCCCGCGGATCTCCTGGTAATCTTCATGTCCCTTGCCTGCCAGCACGATAATATCTCCGGGTTCTCCGTGTTCGATAGCATAAGTGATGGCTTCCTTACGATCGCAGATCTCTACATAATTTCCATCCGTTTTTGCCATACCTGTCTTGATATCGTCGATAATATCCTGCGGTTCCTCAAAACGGGGATTGTCGGAGGTAATGATGGTCAGATCCGCCAGCTTGCCGCTGACCTCTCCCATCTCAAAACGACGCTGTCTCGAACGGTTGCCTCCGCAGCCGAACAGGCTGATCAGTCTGTGAGGTTCATATTCCCGCAACGTGGTCAGCAGACTCTCCAGTGCCATGGCATTGTGGGCATAATCGATCAGCAGGGTGAACTGATCGGATACCTTGATCATCTCGATACGGCCTTTTACCTTTGCCTGCAACAGCGCCTTTTTAATGTTTTCCTCATCTACCTTGAAATGACGGCAGATGGCAATAGCCGCCAGCGCATTGTACACGCTGAATTTGCCGGGCATGGGCACTTCCACATCAAAATCCATCAGTCCGGCTACGTGGAAAGTCACGCCCAGTTCTCCGGGCTTATGCACCAGTTTCCGTTCTTCCGCCCGGAGCATACAGTGCTCTCCCATTCCGAAGCTCTCCAGTGTGCAGGTATGTCCTTCCGTCACTGCCTGCCAGTGCTCATCGTCACCATTCACAATACCTACCTTGCACTGTTTGAACAATAATCCCTTGCAGTGCAGATATTCCTCGAAGCTGGCATGCTCGTTGGGACCGATATGATCCGGTTCCAGATTCGTGAAAATACCGTAATCGAACACAAAGCCCTGCGTACGGTGCAGCATCAGCGCCTGAGAGGATACTTCCATCACAACCGTATCCAGTCCTGCCTCCACCATACGGGCAAAATACTCCTGCAGCAGATAGGATTCCGGGGTGGTATTGTTGGCATGGATATGTTCGTCTCCGATGATCACTTCGATGGTTCCCACCAGTCCCACTTTATAGCCGGCATTTTCCAGAATGGACTTTACCAGATAGGTGGTCGTTGTCTTACCTTTGGTACCCGTGATACCGATGACTTTCAGCTTTTCTGCCGGATGGCCGAACCAGGCCGCAGAAATAAATGCCATGGCATATCTGGTATCCGCTACTTTGATCACCGTCACATCCACATTCTCCGGCAGTTCCACGTCTTTTTGCACCACTAGTACTCCGGCTCCCTGCTCTGCCACCTGTGCAGCAAAATCATGACCGTCAAAATTTGCTCCGCCGATGCAGAGAAATAAGCATCCCGGAACGACCTTGCGGGAATCATAGACCACCGCAGGGATCTCTCTGTCCAGTGTTCCCTGTACCAGCTCATATTCCAAGTGCTCCAGAAGCTCTGTTAATTTCTTGTTTTCCATCTTATTCTTATCCTTTTCCATAGAGGTATCCGCCTTTCTCTCAGGAATCTTTTTCACATACTGTATTTTATTTTACTCTTTTTTCTCAGAATGTACCACCCTTAAATTTAGTTGCATCTTTTGCTTTTTCCGAAGCAATGGTATAATATTACTGATTTTTATTTAAGGGGGAATTCTCATGAACGGTTTCTATGGATCTGCATTCGGAAATATCCTTGGCACACTTTATTTTCTTCTATTTCAATGTGTGGGGTTTCTGTACATAAAACGTATTTTTCCTAAAAAGGGACTTCTGTTCCATCTGCTGACCGGCAGTGTATCCGGCTCTGTTCTGTTGCAGTGGATTCCTGCTCTGTTTGCCTTCTTCTTCGGTTTTTCCATGACAGCTCATATTATGGCTCTGCTTTTCGTAGTCATTTGTCTGGTCCTGCTATATGTCTTTTACCATCCTGCCACGACAGTATCTTCGACTGCTCCCGACAAAGACTACCGGCAGCTGTTGCGCAGAAATTATGCCATTCTTCTGCTGGCAGGCGGTACCTTTGTTCTGTTTTGTATTTTGTTATCCACCCACACCATCCTGCCGAAAGATGACGGGCTTCATGTGGGGCAGTGTACTTATGGGGATCTGCAGATGCACCTGGGAATCATTACAAGTATTGCCAATCAACAGACCTTCCCTCCTTACTACTCCATCTCTCCCTGGGATAGGCTCTGCTATCCTTTCCTGTGCGACAGTATTTCTTCCAGTATTTACCTGTTTGGTGCATCCCTGCGCTATGCTTATATGCTCCCTATGTATTTTGCCTTTTTCCAGGTCATAACGGGATTTTATGCCATTGCCGATGTTCTGTTCCATGATCGCGCCAAATCTCTGGCTGCCTGGGTCTTATTTTTCTATAACGGCGGTCTTGGCTTCGTATATTTCATTGACTGGAGCAGAGAAGGCGGTTATAAATTCAGTGATATTTTTACCGGCTATTACACTACCCCCACCAATCTGGTCGACCGGAATATCCGCTGGGTCAATATCATCGCAGATATGCTCCTGCCACAGCGTGCAACACTCTTTGGCTATGCGGTCCTGTTCTGTGCCATCTGGCTGCTGCTTCGGGCCATCCGGAACGGGGAAAAAGAATGTTTTCTCCCTGCCGGCATCCTGGCAGGGGCATTACCTATGATCCATACCCATTCCTTCGTTGCCATCCTGATCTTAAGTGCCTGTTGGATGTTGCTGTGCCTTTACCGGTCCGTGCCGCATAATACTTCCCCGGTAGAGCATCCGGGAGCCGTTCTGCTCGGATGTTTCGTGACCTGTATGATTCTTCTGGAAATTCTGAACGAAAGTTCTGCTGCCGTTGCACCTGTACTGCTCTTTCGTTTTGGCATCCTTGTTGCGGCATCCCTCGTGCTATACGGTCTGTCCTTACTGTACCGGTGCTTTTCCGGTAAAAGTACAAACAATGATACACTGCAGAAGTTTTTGACCACCTGGGGAGTTTTCTTTGGTGTGCTTCTGCTTCTTGCACTTCCGCAGTTATTGGAATGGACTTTTGGCCAGACAACGCAATCCGGCTTTTTGCTGGGGCATTTTAACTGGGGAAATCAGGGCGATACTTATTTGTGGTTTTATCTGAAAAACTGGGGTGCGATCCTGCTATGGTTCGTCCCTGCCATGATTCATTGTAAAAAAGAAGATTTTGATGTGATGTCCGGGGCATTTCTCCTGTGGTTTGTTGTGGAAATCATTTCCTTCACCCCTAACACATATGACAATAATAAACTATTATATATAACTTATATATTTGTCTGCTGCCTCAGTGCCGATTACGGAATTGATTTCCTGCGTTCTCTGAAAAAAGCCTCTTCACGATACCTCTGCATGATCGGCATGGTATTTCTTTGCACCTTTTCTGCCGTTCTGACCCTGTGCAGAGAGGTAATATCCGATTATACCGCTTATTCTTCCGCACAGGTGGAAGCTGCAGCATTCGTCGAGCAAAATACCTCTCCCACATCCCGTTTTCTTACCAACAACAGGCATGTAAATGAAATTGCCGCCCTTGCAGGGCGCAATGTGTTAAACGGGGCGGGAACCTTTTTGGCAATGCACGGTCTCTATCACACAGAATATCACGAAGATTTCCGGACAATTTATGAGACTCCCGCTGTTTCTGCTGATCTGATCCGTACTTACGACATCGATTATATTGAAGTCTCTTCCTGGGAACGGGCAAGTTACGCTGTCGATGAAAACTACTTCCGCTCCGCCTGGCCCTGTATCTTTGACAACGGAGAAATTCAGATTTACCAGATCAATCCATAATTTCACACTTGGAAGTCGCAAGACTCTCCGCATCACTGTGGGATGCACTTCCGAAGTTCTGGATCAGGCCGATCAGCTGTCCGGACATAAGCACGGTAAACAACGAATATCCGATACGTCTCACCGGAATGTAGCTTAAGGACATTACCAGTATGATCAGATCCGACATCAGATACACCCACTGGATCTTCCAGCCGGTAGCATGGGAAATACTCATGGCCAGGGCATCATCTCCGCTGGGGGCTCCGCCGATGCGCACGCACAGTCCGGCACCGACACCGACGAACAATGCTCCCACCAGTGCTGCCAGAAGAGGCATATGTGCCAGTTCCGGCCACAGATGAGGAAATTGCTCGCAGATTTTATAGGTTCCTGAGAATCCTGCGGTAGCCAGAGCCGAATAGGCGATAAATTCCTTGCCTAACAGCTTCCATCCCAGGATATAACATAAAATATTCATAATCCCTCCGGTAAACGCCGGAGAGATTCCTGTCCAATGCTCCAACAGCAACGTGGCTCCCAGCACACCACCCTCCGTTACTCCGGAGATGGAGTGCACGTTATATAATCCAAATGCCAGAATAAAACTTCCCAACAAAGTTATGGCACAATTTTTTAAGGTAATATTTTTCAGTGCCTGTCTCCATTCGTAAATCTGTGTTTTCATTTTTGTACTGCTATTCCTTCTATATTTTTATAATTTTTATCCCTATTTTTATATTATAATCCATAACTTTCGGGTGGTGTCAAGCATTATCAGAAACTATTTTGCTTTTCCAGACATCGTAAAGCCCCAGGCTGTTGCGCCTGAGGCCTTACGATTTTCTTATGAGGGGGGGAGATAGTGAGTTCATCAACTATCTGAAATACATATTACAGGGTAAATGTGTACAGAGTGTGTACGAATTCTAACTTAATTCTAAAATGTGTCTTGAGGTTTTATAAACTGCGGTAAGTTTCTCTCCGGACACCAAAAAGCCTCAGGCATCGTACCTAAGGCTTTTCGGTTTCTTATGAGGGGGGGAGATAGTGAGTTCATCAACTATCTGAAATACATATTACAGAGAAAATGTGTCCATTTTGTGTTCAAAAAATAAAAAATTTAACAATAGTTCTGCATGACGAACTGTACTTCCGTTTTCCCCTTATAGGTATTCTGGCTGACCTGATATACCACGGACAATGGGAAATTCCCTTTCCCGGCATAAAGTGCCTCTCCACTTCCAACACCATATTTTTCATCCAGGAAAGCTCCCAGTTTCTCCAGATCTCCAAAAAATACCACCGTCTGTGTCGTACCCTCCGGTGTCTTCACCCGGAATCTGGCACAGGTCTTGTTGGCACCCATTTTAAAGCCCGCCTGGAAGACCAGCCCCTTCTGGGCAAACAAAGGACGTGGATTCCCGGTGCCAAAAGGCTCCAACAGGGCAAACTCTCCCGCCAGCGCATCATCCGCATACCCCATGGGCATTGCCACATCGATATGTACTTTCGGAATAAAATCATCCTCCGTCAAAGTGCATTTTTTATTCAAAGCAGCTCTCAGCGGTTCAATATCCTCTTCTCGCATGGAAAGGCCCGCTGCCAGCTTATGACCGCCGTACTTGGTAAAATACTCTTTTACCTGCGTCATGGCATCATACATGTGATAGGCTTCTATGGATCGTCCGGAACCCTTAACTCCATCTTCTCCCTTGGTCAGAATGAAGACCGGATGATGGTATTTTTCTCTGACTTTTCCGGCAATAATACCGGCAATGCTCTCATGTACCTCCGGCAGATAGATCACCATAACTTTATCTTCTGCCATATGATGTTCCTGAATATACTCATCCGCTCTCTGAATTCCCTGTACTGTCAGGTGCTTGCGGCTCTCATTCAGGTCTTTCAGCTCTCTCGCCGCGGTCATGGCATCCGCCCTGGTAAAGCTCTGCAGCAGTTCCAATGCCCGTTTGGCAGTATCCAGTCTTCCCGTGGCATTCAGGCAGGGTCCCAGCACAAATCCCAGATGATAGGCGCTCAGCCGATCTGGCGCAATATCATTCACTTCCATCAGCGCCTTCAAGCCTTCGTTATATCCCTTCTGGATACGCTTCAACCCTTCCTTCACCAGAATGCGATTCTCATCTTTTAACTCCATAACATCGCATACGGTAGACAGTGCTGCAAATTCCAGTAACTCCTCCTGAATATTTACAAGTCCCGGATTTCCTGTCTTTTCCGTGATTGCCTGGATCAGTTTCAGTGCTACCACGCCACCACAAATGCCGGAAAAAGGATACGTATCGTCTGCTCTCTTGGGATCCACCACTGCCAGCGCCGGAGGCAGCTGTTCCTTCCGCTCTCCGTTTTCTTCTATATATGGAACTTCATGATGATCCGTAACGATCACCCGCATGCCGAGAGAATTTGCCATTGCGATCTGGGGTGCCGCTGCAATTCCGTTATCGCAGGTCACGATCATACCGACACCTTCTCTTTTGGCCTCTTCGATCAGATGCTCATTTAATCCATAGCCGTCATGGATTCTGTGGGGAATAGCCGTGTCCACCTGAGCCCCCAGCATCTGAAAACCTTTGGTCAGAATATAGGAAGAACAGATTCCATCCACATCATAATCCCCGATGACCCGGATATGCAGCCCTTCCCTTACCGCTTTTAGAATTTCCTCCACTGCCTTATCCATATCCTTTAACAGCCAGGGAGAATAACAATCTTCCAGTTTCCCGTAGAGGAACTTCTGTATCTCACTCTCTTCCGTCAGATCCCGGTTTCTTAGGATTCTCGCCGTCACCGGACTGATATGAAATTCCTTCGCCCATTTATCAAAATCTGCCTTTTTTGCGGCTACATACCATTTTTCCATACTTTTCCCACTTTCATAATTTTGCTCACGTATTCGTGCTTTCGCACTCTACATTCTGCTTCACAGCCGATTGTTTTTCCCTGAGACTCATTACATTGTACCATAAAAATTCTTGTGCATCTTCTCTTTTTATGCTATAGTCAATTCAATTTCTATCTGAAATTTCTTACATCCGGCGTTTCGCCATTTTTCAAGCAACTTTTAATTACACTAAGGAGGATTCTGCCTATGAAACACAAACAAGTATTTTCCATGAACCTTACCGGTCCTATTGACTACGGTTTCCGCAATGACTATATGTTCCGCGCAGCCCTGCAGCTAAGTCAAAAAGCTCTGACCGGTCTCATCAGTTCTCTGCTCCATCTGCCACCGTCCGCAATTAAGTCCGTCACCATTACCAATCCAATCGCCTTAGGTGCAACCATTGAAGACAAAGATTTTATTCTTGATACCAATGTCTTGTTGAACAATAATGCTCTCATAAATTTGGAAATGCAGGTAAATAACCTCTACAACTGGCCGGAGCGTTCTCTGAGTTATCTGTGCCGTAACTTTGATCAACTAAATAAAGGGCAAAATTATTCTGAATTAAAACCTGTGATACACATTGGTTTTTTAGACTACACCCTGTTCCCGGAACGCCCTGAGTTCTATGCTACATATCGGTTACTGAATCTTAAGGATCATTTTGAATATAGTGACAAACTCACACTATCTGTGGTAGACTTAAAGCATATAGAATTGGCTACCGATGCTGACAAAGCATATGGTATTGACAAATGGGCTGCTTTATTCCGGTCTATTTCATGGGAGGAAATTCTTATGACTGCTAAAAATGATGAATACCTGATGGAAGCGACAAAGACTTTATATAATCTGAATGCGGATGACATGGTCAGACAACGTTGTCAGGCACGAATGGATGCTGAACTCCAGGAACAGTATCTGCTGAAGAAGATTGATACTCTGACTGCCGAGAATGCCGCGAAAGACGCAGAGATTGAATCTCTGAAAAAGGAACTTGCCAGTTTGCAGCAGAATGTATAACCATAACTTAACTTTAAAAGGAGCCGGAACATTTCGTTCCGACTCCTTTTTTGATTCCATTCTACTATCTGAAATCTTATTTTGCCTTCGGCGCAAACTTCTTTCTCAATACATACCACAGGGCACCTGCAATACATACGGAAGAATAAGCACCACAGATGATACCCACCATCAGAGGCAGTGCGAAATCGCGGATACTGGTCACGCCCCAGATATACAGCGCACCTACCATCACCAGAGTGGTCAGGGAAGTAAATAAGCTTCGGGACAGTGTCTGGGTGATACTGCGGTTTACGACATCCTGCAGGTCATCCTTTTTGGTCATAACTGCCATGTTCTCACGTACACGGTCGAAGACTACGATGGTGGCGTTGATGGAGTAACCTACGATGGTCAGCAGGCAGGCAATAAATGTATTGCTGACGGATACTCTTGCGAGTGCGTAGAAGGTGATCACTACCAGCACGTCATGGAGCAGGCAGGCAATACTGCTGACACCGAAACGGATATCGCTGAAACGGAAGCGGATATAGATCAGCATGCAGATGATTGCTACTACTACCGCCAGGATCGTATCGGACTTCATCTCGTTACTGATGGTGGAGCTGATGGTCTCGGAGGTGATCAGTGTCTCATCCACGCCAAAATTATCCACGAACATCTGATTCAGTGCCTGTCTCTGATCCACATCCAGAGAACCGGTCTTGAAGATAACTTCGTTGGAGCCCTGTACGGTCTGGATCTGAACTGCGCTGCCGGTAGTGCTCTCGATCAGAGGTACCATCTCGCTGTTGATCTCTTCCAGGGTATAGCTCTTGTCAAAAGTTACGGTAGTTGCGGTACCGCCCTTGAACTCCAGGCTGTAGTTCAGTGCATCACCGGTGTTCATCTTGTAGACACCCATGGTGATAAATCCAACAGCGATCACTGCCAGAGACAATCCGAAGAAAATCCCCTTCTTGCCGAGGAAATTCACAGTCTTGTGTTCCTTACCTACACCATACCACTTAGGATCCTTTAATCCCAGTGCATAGAAAGCTTTCATAATGTACTTGGTCACTACCAGTGCAGTGAACATGGATAAAACGATACCCAGTGCCAGCGTCTGTGCGAAGCCCTTTACGGTACCAGGTCCTAACAGCCACAGCACTGCTGCTGCGATCAGGGTAGTCACATTACCGTCAATGATAGCGGACAGCGCCTTGTCATAACCGATCTGCATGGCACTCTTAACAGTCTTGCCTGTTGCCAGTTCCTCACGGATACGGGCAAATACGATAACGTTGGCATCCACTGCCATACCGATGGACAGGATGATACCTGCGATACCGGACAGGGTCAGGGTCAGGTCAAAGCCGTTCAGCAGCAATACTACCAATGCCACATAAATACCCAGTGCAATGACAGAAGCAAATCCGGGCAGGAAATATACTGCGATCATGAAAACAGCCACTACGATAAATCCGATCACAGCTGCTTTTAAACTAGTGGAGATTGCTTCCACACCCAACTGTGCGCCAACTACCTTGGAATGCAGCTCTTCCAGCTCCAGCTTCAGTCCACCGATACGGATGGTGGAAGCCAGGCTCTCTGCCTCTTCATAGGAGCTCATAGGAGAGATCTGTGCATTACCATCGGAGAACACACCTTTTACGGAAGGAACACTTACAAAGGATCCATCATAATAGATACCCAGGGTCTCGCCCTTCTCGTAAGCATTTCTGGTAGCCTCTTCAAACTTTTTAGTACCTTCCTCCGTCATTACCAGGTCTACCGCATAGGTGGAATTGCCCATCGTCTGGTCCTTGATAGAGCCTGCGGTAGCAGTCTTGACATCTGTACCCTCCAGCATGATGGATCCATCTGCCTTCAGTTCATCGATGGTCTTATTCAGAGCGTACGCATAGCTTACATTGCCCTGTGCATCGGTCACTGCCTGCATAGAGTAATTCGCATTGCCGTCCTTGTCTGTCTCTGCAATGAAATACAGGGAACCGGGACGTCCCAGCTCTTCCAGGATCTTGTTGGCATCTGTTACACCGGGAATCTCGATATTGATACGATCGGTACCCTCCTGGTATACAATAGCCTCTTTACTGTAGTTCTCAACACGCTTCTGCAGCTTGGCAATAGTATCTGCCATATCCGTTGCATCCGGCTCTTCATCGCCTACCACCTGATAAGTGATACTGACACCACCGGCCAGATCCAGTCCCAGACTTATGTCTGAAGCACTGGCAGTTCCTTCCGCATCTACGCCATACAGATCCACATAGCCGACACCCAGCAGGACCAGAAGGGCGCAGAGCAGAATGATGATTGCTTTACTTTTTTTCATCTTTCCTTTGTCCTTTCTATTCTTCTGAAGCTTCTGCTGCTTCCGCAGCCTTCAGCATGATAGCACATTCGATACGTTTTCTCTGCAGCTCACAGCCGATGTCATACGCATCATTGATATTGCCATGGAAATTATAGGAGTTCGCAGCACATCCGCCGCTGCAATAGAACTTGGCAAAACACTTCTTACACTTGTCCTTTGCATAGACATTACAGCATTTGAACTCGTCACGGATATCATCTCTTACCACACCAGTATCCACATTGCCCATGAGGAACTTCTCGTTACCCACGAACTGGTGGCATGGATACAGGTCTCCCCAGGGAGTAACCGCCAGATATTCGGTGCCGGATCCGCAGCCGGAGAGTCTCTTGGCTACGCAGGGGCCGCCCTGCAGATCGATCATAAAGTGGAAGAAATTGAAAGCCTTGCCCTCTTTCTTACGCTTGATCATTTCTACTGCCAGTTTATCGTATTCTTCCTTTAAGATCGGAAGATCCTCTTCTCTGATGGCATAATCATCCGTAGGCTGTGCCACAACGGGCTCCACGGAGATCTGTTTGAATCCCAGATCTGCCAGATGCAGAACGTCCTTGGAGAAATCGAGATTATTGTGGGTGAACGTACCACGCACATAATAGTTCATCTGGTCTCTGCTCTCCGCTACCTTCTGGAACTTGGGAACAATGATGTCATAGCTGCCCTGTCCGCCACGGAAAGGACGCATCTTGTCGTTGATCTCCTTACGTCCATCGATACTCAGCACGATATTACCTATTTCCTTATTCACGAACTCCAGGATCTCATCATTTAATAAGATACCATTGGTAGTCAGGGTAAAACGGAACTTTTTATTGTTGGACTTCTCTAAGCTTCTGCCGTATTCTACCAGCTGCTTTACCACATCCCAGTTCATCAGTGGTTCGCCGCCGAAGAAATCCACTTCCAGGTTCACACGGTTGCCGGAATTGGCTACCAGGAAATCCAGTGCTTTTTTGCCGACCTCAAAGCTCATCAGCGCTCTTCTGCCGTGGTACTCACCCTCTTCCGCAAAGCAATATCTGCAGGCAAGGTTACAGTCATGGGCAATGTGCAGGCACAGTGCCTTGACTACGGTCTGGCGCTTCTTAAAATCAAAAATGTAATTCTCATAAATATCGGGAGCAAACAGCTGTCCTGCCTTCTCCAGTTCCAGGACCTCGTCCACCGCTTCGGTGATCTCTTCCTGGGGATAGGGGATATTTGCAAGATTCAGTACAGCAGCCTTGATGGTGTCCGCATCCTTGATACCTTCTGTCACCAGAGGCTCTACCAGCGGAATCATATCATACACAATATCATCTACCACATGGACAGAACCACTGTTCACATCCATAACGATATTATAGCCGTTGCTCTTATACTGGTGTATCACAGTTCTATTCCTCTTCTTTCTACTTCTTATTGCTTAAAATACATTAACATTAACTATTCGGAACGCCATTCGCAAAATCGTCCTCCGGACTTTCCTGAATAACATGCCTGCATGTTATTTGCTCATGTGGTTACTTCGCCGTATTTTGCCGGACGTATCTTCTTACGTATGCAAGCATCCGACAAAGAATACGCTGTCATATCCAGCTCCGAATAGTTAACAGAGAATAAGCAGCGACCTGAATCGCTGCTTACGTTAGTCTCTTCTCATTTTCTTAGATTATTTAATCTTTTCACAACTCTGGTTTCCTACAGTGCAGGAAGTCTTACATGCAGACTGGCAGGAAGTCTGGCACTCGCCGCATCCGCCTTTTTTCATGGTATTCTGTA
>ERZ791884.245-NODE-245-length-66646-cov-11.152468_pt1 | contig 66646 bp, 48 predicted proteins | sample MGYA00509941_ERZ791884 | MGnify/ENA primary metagenome ERZ791884 (study PRJEB30046, sample SAMN00792095) | human gut metagenome | study: EMG produced TPA metagenomics assembly of the A metagenome-wide association study of gut microbiota in type 2... | reverse complement strand
CCATCGAGAAGAGAATATTGGGTATGGACGTGTAAATGAACAAAATCCTGCATAATATTTATAAATCAATGTGATGAATCATATAAATTCAAATCGCTTTCCTCATAAATTCTCTAATGCAGTTTCCTATTTCTTCCAACAATTTATCAGGAATGGCACCACTCAATTGACGTGTATGAATGACCAATTTAGAGTGTTCCCGATTATAGTAGATACAAAATGAGAAATTGCGTTTACCGGCCTTTGACGGGATTTCGTATTTCCTATCGAACACTACTCCAAAAATATCGCGGATCTCGTTCTCGCTGATATAGTTAGAGCAAGCCAAAACCACAACCGGAAACGCTTGTATGAATTCAGTATTCTTGAAAAAGTTTTCCTTTCTTTCCTTTAACAGTTTATCAAAGTCAGGATCTTTTTGGGCGATGCTTGTATTCTTGCATCGTATGGTACTCATCTCTGTGGCAAATATCCGCTCCGTGAAGTTAACCCCTGTCCTTGCTGTATGTCGAAAATCAGGATAAATAACGTCATGTAGTTTTTGATATTTACTCCATGTATGACCGGATGGATATCTATACCCGTTGCTATCTTTGGAAGTCTTTCTTCCATTACTGTCAAGAACAGCAGTCCATTCTCGTGTAAAAGAGATTTCATCATTGTCCTTTTTATTTTCCTGATACACGTGAGCACCTTCTTTGCCTACAAATAATATTTCTGCATGCTCGTAGTCACCTATACCTAAATAGGTATTATTCGCGATATTAGCTTGTACTAATTTCTCAAAATTTTCTTTCATTCCTTCCATGGTATTTTATCTTTTCAAATGTGTAAAACTTAAATTCTCCAATCCTCTTTTATCTATAATAAGAAAGATAAGACTATTAACTTATATCGTCGATTTGTTTTGGACTAGCCTGTACTGAATATAAAAAACAGCTCAGGCCTTTGGTTGTATATATGTAGTCTGACATACAGAGCAAACCAAAGGAGAGCATCTTTCCTTATTCTCTCAGTACATTGAATTGTCCAGATTCATCGATGAGGAATAAGCTAAACACTTCCTAATATGTATGACCTTTCATACAGAGCATTGCAAACATGGAAATATTTAGATAAATACTCTATTCATGAGCTGCTATTCATATCTATCATTTATAAAAATCATTCATTACACTAATTGTTTCAGCTATTTGATGTCGAAACCAACTCGGAGATAATACCTCAATTTCCTTCCCATGCGACAATAATTCCTGACAAAAATCATAAGTAGGACTTATATAATACTGAAATATAGAGTACTCCGATTCCAAAACCAATTCTTTTTGACTATGATGCAACGGCAACATCCGAATATAATTTCTTTTAACGCCCTGCACTTTAATTTCTACATATTCAGGCTTTGCGGCAACATAATGCATAATTCCAAAACTATGATAGAAATAAGCTTGCGGAGAAAAGTCAAAAGGATAATCAAAAGTATCCATTGAGGGAGTTACAGACTTCATCCGATCTAAAGAATATATACGTAGTTCTTCGGAATCATTTTCCAAAGCCAGTATATACCATCTTCGTCTAAATAGTTTCAGACAATAAGGTGATATAGTCAACATTCTCGACTGACAACTATTAAAGTTCTGATATTCAATCGTACATTTACTATTTTCTTTCATCATTTCAACAAAAGAGGTCAAAAATCGATTTCCTGATGGAATATCCTCAAGTATAACTCTATCCGACAGATTACGGGTCTCTTGTATAGCGTTACTTACAGAAAAAGTATTCAGCAGCCAACTTTCCATTCCCCCCGTTTTCAAAGCATCCTCATTATCAATATAATAATGATTTCCATTCGTACGATTACATAAGATACGAATACCAAACAATTCTTCAATTGCAGCACGATGGTTATGAAACGTCCTTAAAACTAATGAAGTACCATTATTCAACGAACTACGTTTCCACTTATTAGCTATTTCTTCAAAAGTTATTCTTCCTGAAGAATAAACCGTCTCTACCAACCATATATATCTTCTAAATAAATCTCGTGTCATAAACTTATCATTAGACGATAAAAATATCTTGTTTTAAGTGCAAAATAAGGTACTAAATATGAAAGAACTCTGCACATAGGTTATTAAATAAAAAAAACATCCCAAAGAAATGTATCACCTACTGATTACACCAATTGATATTAAAACAATTGATTATCAGCAAAAAAAAGTTTAATCAATATAATCTGTAACACCCTTCATATTTTACATCACTGAAATATATCTCATTATCTGTAATGGAAATATTTCTCAACCAGTTTCAGTATCTATCCCCAGCAAGATAGCCAAAGGAATAGGGAGAAATGCTCCAAATACAGTATAAAAAGCAGCATACAGCATTTCCAGTCCGTTTCTTTGCAGGTTCCATTCAGGCATTTGAGACAGTACATATAGTGCCATCCTTTCAAGTGTCCTGTTACTTTCACGTATGGTTTGCAGTTGACGTATTTTCCCTTCTTCCGTAACAATGAATTGGTATATACCATTCTTCACCCAAACAGAATCTACGGGCATGTGCCAGAGCAGTTCCTTGTAGTTGCTGATGATACTTTTTCTGATATATTCTGTCAATTCAGAAGAGCCATAGGGAAACTCTGCAAATTCCACCCAACCGTCATTTACGACTTTCTGTAGTATATCCTTTCTCCTAAAGATTACGGAAACGGCAAAAGGACATTCTTTTGCTATTCCCTTTATGCGATATGGTTTCCATTTAGGCATGAGGTTTACAATCCGGAGAGCTTCTTTGTTCAATATGGGGTGTATTTCTTTGATGGTTTCTATTGTAAACATATTACCTAGTGTATCTAATCTGAAAGCAACGGTAGAACGTCCTTCTATATTATCCGGAATACTGTCAAAAAGGGAATAATTGATATTGGACGAGATGAACTTCATACATACGACCATTCTTCCCGGAAACTCTGGTTGTTCTTCCGGGATTGAAAGATACGTTCCTTCCTGAGCCTGCGTATTGGAATATGCTAAAAAGAAGGAAACAGACAATAACATTTTCATGATGCCCTTTCTCATAAGCCTCTTGATCCATGAAAATTTCCCCTAAAGATAGAGATATTATCCGAAATTTGAATAGCATTTGATTTCTATTTCTTGATACCCTGCTTTAAAACAGTTCTTTTCTTGGCAGGTATAAGATATAATCAGGAATTTGGCAGAGCCGGAAGTATGGAACGTAGCGAAAAGTAGTACTTAGCTGAAAGACAAAGTGGAATAAAAAATGTCACAAATGATGTACAAAAGCTTAAAGAATAAGCATTTATGTAGATAATTTATTCCATCCTACGGTTATGTATCATGCTCATTACTTCGTCTGTACCTCTGTCTCTAACCAAACCCTGATTATAGTTCGTTGTTTTGTATTGCCCCTTAAGCAAATGAGGTATATTGGAAGTGAACTGTTAAACCTATTTCTGGCTGGATGATGTTGGCTATAATCGGTTTATTAGGTTCTGAAGTAAATAAATTGTGTCATACTGGTCTATTACTGATTTTCATATGCAACATTTTCGGTATTCAATCTGACCTATGGAGAGTTAACAGAATGCATCAATATTTTTCTCTATAAAACCTATTCTATTTAAGTGATAAACCCAATTTTAAGAAAAAAAGTTGCATTCCGTTATCATATTTTTTTTCTTTCGTTTGTTGTAGGCTCACGCCGATTGAGTGAGTATATAATAGACATCTTACAGTATAGTTATTATACAATTGGCTTCCAGTTAACTCTTGCATGAAGAAGCTGCCAATGTTTACTGATAAGGTAGAGGATATTCTGTTTTGGGTGTGTAAATGCCAATTTCAAGGGTGTAAATATAGCTTTCAGGGGTGTAAAACATTCAAAGTATCAGTTGTCGCAGAATTCAATACACTACGGTTATCAGAGTGCATATCAGTAGTTTACGTAACAAAAACCATCTATCCTTAGAGTGTGTAAAACGCATACACACCATATATGACATAGAAAAACCGGTTCCTTCATGATTCATCGGGTACATACGGGAATTCTTATAACACTGCTTGTTCAACAGAAACAAGGCGGCTACTAAAAATATGGCTATAATCTGCTCCTTATTTGACTCATGTAAAAAACGTGATGTCATCCCGAGAGAATGACTGAATGATGTGTCGGTAAACTTACTTATTATTTGGCTCCCAAATCAGAGAGAGATCTGAAGAGGCTACTACCGGATGCATGGAGAAAATAATCGGGACAGTTCTGGGAAAATACAGGAAAAAGAGAGACTACCACTCAAAAACAATCCTGAGATAAGTTAGTATATGAAAATTGAGATGCACTTACAATGGAGTGCACCTCAATAAAATCAAATATACAAGAGGTAGTTGAAGTCGCTTACCATTTTTTATTATTAACGTATACTATTTAGTAAATTTACCTTATTTTCATTTACTAATTTTAGAATCAACTCACCGAACAACGTATTCTGCCATGCAAACCATTTACGCGTAAACTTACTAGAATTGTCTTTATGAAAAGATTCGTGCATGAAACCCGTACCAGCATCCGTATTTATCAGTTGTGTAATGCATTCCTTTATTTCTTGATCATCTTGACTGGTAAATGCTTTCATCATAATGCTCATGGGCCATATCATGTCATGATCTATATGCGGTCCACCGATGCCCTCTCCAGCTTTCCCTTTAAAGAAATAAGGGTTACTGTCACTCCATACAAAACGACGTGTGTTTTGATAAATCGGATCGTTAATGTCTATATCTCCTAAATAGGGCATGGCAAGCAAACTGGGAACGTTAGCGTCGTCCATTAGTAGATGGTTGCCAAATCCGTCCACCTCAAAAGCATAAATGGTACCAAATTCTTTGTGGTTATATGTAGCATATTTTTTCAACGCTCTTTCTACTTCTTTTGCCAAATCACTACATTCTTCAGCCAAATCATTTCTCTTATTTACAGTTTCTAGTATCTCTGCCGCTTTTCTAAGGGAAGAAACTGCATAAAAGTTTGAAGGTACCAAATAAAGAAAAGTGGTAGCATCATCTGACGGCCGGAAAGCTGAAGCAATGAGACCAACAGGTTTTACAGGCGCTCCCTTTCCTTCATTGCTCATTGTATCGAGTGCGCGAGTTGTTCTTCTTTGAAACTTGTACGGTCCCACTCCCTCTTTGCGTTGCTGCTCCTTAAAAGTTTTCAGTATGGCTTGGATAGCTTTTATCCATTCTTCATCGAATATGCTACTATCACCTGTCACTTTCCAATATTGATAAGCTAAACGTAGGGGATAGCAGAGAGAGTCTATTTCCCATTTACGTTCATGCAATTCTGGTTTCATATCCGTATAATCACTCATCCAATTTCCTCCGGTAGGTCCATCATTGTATGCATTGGCATAAGGATCAATATTTATGCAGAGAAACTGTCGACGTATCACTCCTTCGATCATCTCCTTTAACTTGGGGTCATCATTCGCCAACTGCACATAAGGCCATACCTGGGCACCTGAGTCGCGTAGCCACATAGCATGTATATCTCCAGTATAAACAAAAGTATCGGGCTTACCGTTGAGCATACGAAAATGTACAGTGGTATCAAGCGTATTCGGGAAACAATTTTCAAACATCCAAACCAATTTCGTATTGGTAAGTAATCCTTTTACCCGCCTTATTTCTGCCTCTACAGCGTTTGATATGAATAGCCGTTGACTTTTTGGAGGACGGTTAGTTTTTAAATAAGTTTTCTTTTGTACCAAATTTTCGACTCTGGTATTATCATTCTCTAAAATAAATGAATTAAGTTTAGCATATCCTTTTGTTCCTATTAACAATAGGATATACATAACAATTTTCCTTCTTTTCATGATATATATATTTAATAGTTCAATAAGTTTCTTACATTTATAATATTAAAGTAGACATAATAGTTTTTGTATCAAAATAAGGCATAAAAGTCCACTCAACAAATATATGAAAATATCAAATTTGCTTTTTACATAAAATCAATAATTATAGTAATTATATCATATAATATATTATATATTTCATACATAGAGGTAACTTTGCATTACTTTTAAAAAAAATACTTAATACTATAATGCCTACATTAACCAAATAAATATATGTATTATGAAAAAGTTCTTACTTGCTTTACTTGCGCTTTTGGTATGGGTACCGATGTATGCGCAAGACAGTAGAGTTACTGTTGGTGGAACAGTAATTGATGCAGATGGGATGCCTGTAATTGGCGCTTCTGTGATTGTAAAAGAACACCCTGACATTGGTACGATTACTGATGTGAATGGTGAGTTTTCTATTAAAGTGCCTGCTCCTATCAAAGGACAATCTCTTGAAGTGAGTTTTATTGGTTACACCACTCAAAAAATTGCAATCGGTACTAAAACCCAATTCAAAGTCACATTAAAGGAGGATACCCAATTATTAAATGAAGTAGTCGTAGTAGGTTATGGTACACAAAAGAAAGCTAATCTGACTGGTGCCGTTTCTACTGTAGACATGGGTCAGGCTATTGGATCTCGTCCTGTTACTGATTTAACTCGTGGATTGCAAGGAGCAGCTCCAGGTTTGTTAGTTACCTCTTCAAGTGGTGATATAGGTCAGGCTGCAGATATTCATATTCGTGGAGTCAATGGCTCTCTAAATGCACAGTCTCGTCCTTTGATACTACTTGACAACGTGGAAATCCCAGATCTGATGATGGTCAACCCCAATGATGTGGAATCTATTTCAGTGCTGAAAGATGCCGCTTCAGCTTCTATTTATGGTGCACGTGGTACTTGGGGAGTGATCCTGATTACTACTAAAAAAGGTGAAAAAGGAAAACCACGTCTTTCTTATGATAACAGTTTCGCATGGTCCTCTCCAGTAAACTGTCCCGAAATCGCCGATGGTGATTTGGGAGTGGAATACATGCTGGCAGCTTTAAGAAAAACCGCGCCTAACACTACGCAATTCAATGTATTGGGGGCTTATTTTGATGATACTAGTGTAGAGCGTATCCGGCAGTGGAAAAAGCTTTATGGCGATAAGGACCTTGGTGATGAAATGGTATATGGACGTGACTATGAAATCCGCAATGGTCATCCTTACTTCTATCGTCCTTGGGATGTAAATGATTTTTTGAATAAAGCATCTTTCCAGCAAAAACATAATGTATCCATTTCTGGAGGAGGTGATAAATACTCTTTCTTTGGGAGTTTCGGTTATCTTAGCCAAGATGGTTTAGTAAAAATCACTCCAGAATCGGATAATTATACCCGTTTTAATGGTAATATGCGTATTGAAGTGACTCCGATTAAATGGTTAAAAATTCGTGGTGGACTAATGTACAGCCATTCAGACAAACGTTCACCGCAGTTCCGTTTAACTGGTTCTAATGAATATTGGTTTAACCTCTATCGCTATCCTGAAACCTATCCATATGGTTATATTGATGGACAGCCCCTGAAAAATATCCGTACAGAGTTGGAACAAGCTCACATGAATCACAAAATAAATGATATGAGTCGCTTTCAGGTAGGTACTACATTAACATTCCTAAAAGGATGGACTGCAGACTTCGACTACACTTATGTATCAACAAATGGACATGATAAACGTGCTGCTACCCCCATTTCAGGTATTAATCATTGGAGTGATCCTACTTTGACAAGATGGGAATCAAGTTTCTTTCCGGCAGAAAATTGGTTGCAATTAAATTCTTCTTGGAGTAAACGTCAGGTTGCTAAAGCTTATTCTACTTATGATGCCAAGTTCGGCAAACACGCCATTAAATTAATGGTTGGTATGGATGCGGAATATGCCAAGTCCGAAAGCCAATATTCACGTCGTTATGGTCTATATGATCCTACCAAACCTGAGCTTCCCTTGACAGATCCAGCTAATATGGATACGAATGGTAGTGCTTCACATTGGAGTACATTAGGATTCTTCGGACGAGTAAACTATAACTTGATGGACCGTTACCTCTTTGAATTCAATATACGTCGTGACGGTGCTTCTAAATTTAGTAAAAATTGTCGTTGGGATACTTTCCCTTCATTCTCTATCGGTTGGTTACTTTCTGAAGAAAAATGGATGGAACACTTTAAAGAACTCACGAAAATGTCATTCACTAAACTCCGCCTTTCTTGGGGACGAATTGGTAATAATAATGTAGGTAGCCATAGTTATCTGAGTAATATAGGGAACGGACGTTCCGATTGGTGGATCGGCAGCACTAATCCACTTTCTTTTGGAACTCCCACTGTAGCAGCTACTACGTTGACCTGGGAACCTGTAGAAACTATTGACTTAGGTATTAATACTAAATTCTTTGATAATTCTCTTGATATCGAATTCGATTGGTTCAAACGTACTACACGCGACATGGCAGCTGCTGGAGAAGAGGTTCCACTGTCACTGGGAGCAAGTGCACCTGCTCGTAACTTCGGTGAGATGTCTACCTTAGGATGGGAGCTATCTATCGGTTATAACAAAAGACTGAACAAAGATTGGTCTATCAATTTTCAAGGAAGCTTATCCGATCAAACCACTAAAATTACAAAGCATGCTAATAAAGAAGTTAGTATAAAAGAAGGAGGTAATATTGGTGTAAACTACGAAGGCAAAATTATGGGCGAAATTTGGGGATATGAAACCGACCGTCTATTCCAAGAAAGCGACTTTGACGGCAATAATGGCGAGGGAAACCCTATTTGGTACTATGGTTCCAACACTCCTAATCAAGATGCCTTGAATACTGCAAATTCATTCCATTATGGCCCGGGTGATGTCAAATACAAAGATCTAAATGGTGATGGCAAGGTGGATTACGGACAAGGAACTAATCTTGATCATGGTGATATGAAAGTGATTGGTAATACAACTCCTCGCTATATCTTTGGTTTGCGTGCCGGTTTTACGTGGAAAGATATTGATTTTAGTGCTTTCTTCCAAGGTGTAGGTAAACGTGACTATTGGGGTACCGGTTCACTGGTGATTCCTTGTTTTACCAAAAATGAGGCTTTGTATCAAAATCAGGTAACAAACTATTGGACTCCTGATAATCCTGATGCATTCTATCCTACTCCTCGTGATGCTGGTGCTAATAATCACAATGGTAATTGGCAACCTCAAACACGTTATCTGTTAAATATGGCTTATATGCGCTTTAAGAATTTGACAATAGGTTATACTCTACCTAAGCAATGGATACAAAAGATCTCTCTCACATCAGCACGTATATTTGTGAGTGGTGAGAATCTCTTTACTCTCGACAATCTTGATGTAACGATCGATCCTGAAATTCAACAAAATAGCGGTCAGGCATCTGATGTGAAGAGCTTCGGACGTACCTACCCCTACTTCCGTACATTCTCTTTTGGTGTTCAAATTAAACTTTAAAAACTCTGATTATGAAAAAAATATTATTGGCTTCACTTATGTTATTAGGATTGGTGAGTTGTGATGATTTCCTCACTAAAGATCCTCTAACGTCTTTCCAAGACGATGACTTTTGGTGCAACGAAAACAATGTGCGAGGTTTCGCAATGGGCTATTATGCGGCACGTTTTCCCGGATATGGCAGTGGTGATAGCGGTGGTACCATGTCACAACGCCAAGCTCTGAACGATGATTTCACTAATACTTCTCTCTCCGGATTTGCCGCAGCTCCTATTGTAAAAGGAGGCAGTTGGGGGAGTCATTTAAGTAACATTCGTCGTGACAATATTTTTATTGATCGTGTAGAACGTGTTACAGAATGGAATGAAGAAACTGCAAATCATTGGCGTGGTATTGCCCGATTTTTTCGTGGATACGATTACGCTACTTTTGCCTCAATCTATAAGAATGTACCTTATTATGATCACGAATTAACCATAGATTCAGATGATCTTTTCCGCAAACAGGATGATGTATTCTATGTGATGGACAAGGTCCTTGAAGATTATGAGTTTGCTTCAAAAAACGTATTAGTAAGTGATACAAAAACGGGGCCCGATGGTCAGGTTATCACTCAGGGGGTCGTTGATGCTTTCATGAGTCGTGACATGCTATTGATGGGAACTAAATTGAAATACGATCCTGCTACAACTACAGAACAGATGGAACATGTTGCGAAATATTTGCAAGCAGCTAAGGATGCAGCTTGGAGAGTTATTTCATCAAATCGTTATAGCTTGTGTCCTAGTTTTCATGATCTTTTCTCAACAATTGATATCAGCCAGACAGCAGAGGTGAAACAGGAAATGATTCTTTGGCGTCAGTATGCAACTGGACAGGTGACTCATGCTATTATGACTTACGATCGCGATCTTACTGTCCAAGGCCAATCAGGCACTAAAGACCTAATTAATTCTTATCTCTGTCTTAACGGTATGCCAATTAATACAACAGCGGGTGTAAATCCTCAATTTAAAGGTGATAAGAGTGCTGATAATGAAATGTCCAATCGTGATCCTCGACTCAATCAGACTTTTAAGGATGACTTCTACGTACAGTATGGTGAATATCCGGGTTATGCACAAAGTGGTTATAAACGTTGGCTATTTTTAAACAAACAACATGAAGATGACTTAGAATCTACTCAAAGCTTCAATATTACTGATGCGCCTATTATCCGTTTGGGGGAAGTGATGCTTAATTATATTGAAGCAGCAGCTGAGTTGGAAACTTTAGGTAAATATACAGTAACACAAGAAGATGTTGATGCTACAATCAATAAATTGCGTACGCGTGCCAGCTTTGGAGGAAAACTGGCTAAACTGCAGATCATTGGTGGCCAACCTGCAGTAAACGGTGTCGTATTCGATGATGCCGACCGGGATCCTGATGTTCCCTCTTTCTTATGGGAGATTCGTCGTGAACGTCGTGTAGAACTTGTATATCAGGGATTTCGTTTGAACGATTTGAAGCGATGGCGTAAAATTCACTATTTGAATTCTGATCTCTATCCTAAAAAAACGATCGGCTGTTGGTTGAAAAAAAGCGATCAATATAAGAATCTTATTTTATGTGATGAAAATGGTATAGTTATTTCCAATGCTGGTAATGCCAAAGGGGAAGGTTATATCAAAGTATCTATGACTCCTCGTAATGCTGACAACGGCTATGTACTTGACCGTAATTATTGGGATTGTATTCCTTTATATGAGATCGACTATTACGAACGTAACGGAAGCCATCTTGAACAAAACCCCGGTTGGCCTCAAGGAGGTGCTGATGCAGAATAAATATTAGTTTAAATCTAACACAATAAAAGAGATGAAAAGTTTATATAAAATAGGGTTGTATATAGGAATGGTAGTACTTATTACTCTCTTTCCTATAAGTTGCGATGATGACGAGATAGACACAACTTGTCGGGTAACATTAGTCACCAATCAAAATCCTGGTAGCGAAGAGGATATTCTTCAGTTGACCGTTCAGGCGGGTGAATTTCTCAAAGAACCAGAAATGGTTCGTGAGGGTTTTGAATTCGCGGGCTGGTACACTGACCAAGCTTCGGCAAATAACACTAAAAAAGATGCGGAGATCAAATTCAAAGCTTATGATTTGAAAACTACACCCATTTATTTAGATGTAACTTTATATGGCCGTTGGGTAAAATAACTTTCTTTAAATACACTTCTGTTCCGCTATTTACTTGTAAGCAAATATGCGGACAGGATGAATTAAATACATAAAACAATTATGAAACGAAATATATTTTTGTCTTGTGCTGCTCTGTTAGCAGCATCTGTATTTGCTTCCTGCTATCAAGACGATCATCAGCCGCCTATGGTTGAAGGAGGACATGTTGGCATAGATTTTGTCGTAGACAATAATAAAGTGATTACTGATAATTTTTTAGGATTCGGTACACAATATAATAATAATCTTTACACCACACGTACATTTGAAAATGATGGGGTTTCTGAAGAGAATCTTCCTGATTTAGAGAAAAAAGTTTTAGCTTTAGGGTCACAATATGTCCGTATATTCTTTGATAAAAAAAATTGGGAGGGTGTATCTGGATATAATCCTGAATATAAGGCTTCTTTTATTCGTACTGTGGAATTAGCTCAAAAAACAGGTGCATTGGTAAATATAACATATTGGCATTCTTCTATACCGGAAGATATGGGCAGATTTGCTGATGAAATATATGACTTGATTGTTAATAAGGGTTTTACTTGCGTAAAACAAGTTACCATTCAGAATGAAGTTAACTCTACAAAAATTACACCTGATGAATATCGAGTTCTCTATTCTGTTTTTATTGATCGTCTAAAAGAACTGGGTATAAGAGATAAAATTCAGCTAGTTGGTGGTGATCTGGTTCAGGATAATCAAAAAACCTGGTTTGAATATATGTCTACTAGTATGGCTACATTACTTGACGGTTATTCTTCACATATATATTGGGATTATTGGGACAAAGTCAAACCTGTTGATCGTTTAAGTGGTGTGGCTGATCTTTTATCCAATATGCAAGGGCAGGGAATTAAACCCTGTTATATTACAGAATATGGCGTGAGAGGCGAAAAGTCTGGTGGTGCTTTCAATGATCCTGGTTATTTACGCGGAACAGATACTCCTATTGGTAGAACCAATGAATGTGCTTTACGCCATGTCACATTCCATATCAATGCACTAAATTATGGTTTTGCCGGTTTGGTAAAATGGGATTGCTATAAAGCCAAATATGATAATGGAAATCAGTACTTTCCTGTAATAGGATCCGGTACCGATGGCTATCCTCTCTACCCTTCTTATTGGATGACTTGGGCTTTTACTCATTCATGCCAGCCTGGTTGGAAAGTATTAAGTGCAACTTCTGTTGTGCCTTCTGCACATAAACTTTGTGCTGCAATGAGCGATGGTGTTTCTAACTATACGATTTATGCTCAAACTACCGCCACTGTACAAACTCCGTTTGTAATATCAGGTATTCCTGCAAACAAAAAGTTTCGTGTATTAGCATGGAATGATGATTTAATGGGTGGTCTTACCGAACTAGAGCCTGTTACTTCAGATGCAGAGGGAGTAGTGCGTTTCAATGTGAAACCTGACGGCTTTATTACACTTACTACAATAGATTTCACTCTCCCTGAAGGATTGGAATAAATTAAGAGAAGGGAGTGTGGCGGAAATAATTCTTACCGCACTCTTTTTCTTTTTTATTATAAAGTTATTATTACCTCTTTTGAATAAAAATGAAGCAGATGAATAAAACCTCAATATCTCTATTACTCTGTGCGGCTATGATGGTTGGTGATATTTTTGCGCAAGATTCCACTGTGCCTCGGGTATCAAAAAACTATTTTCCTGTATCGGTGCAATTCACCCCCGTTCCTTCGGGTAAAGGGTGGCGTGATGAGCGTCCTCCCTTGACTGACGAAACAATGCGTGAAACCATTCATAATATTATTTTGCATGGATGTACACACATTGCTGCCGGTGAATTTTCCAATGGTGGTGCCAATTTAAAAGTTTTTGACTATGCACAAAGCTTGGGCATGAAGATTGATTTTACTTCCAATGGCGTACAACTTTTTAAACGCAATGATCCACCCAAATATTGTGTTTACTCTCCGGAATATCTTGACTCGGTGCGTACTCGTATTGAACCTGTATTGGGCAGTGTTAAAAAAGTATCTAATCCTTTTACTATATTTCCCTTTATGGATGAACCTTTCCATGCTGATACCACTTCATTCGATTTTCGTGAACCGGTAAAAAGGGCTTTCAAGAAGCAATATGGCTATGCCATGCCTACATCATATTCTGCTGCCAAACGTGAGCCCCGCAAGCACTTGGACTTCATCAATTTTCAATCATCAACTTTTGTTGAAGCTTGGCGTAAAATTTATAAAGAAGTGAAACAATACGATAATCGTCCTTTGGTAGTAATGACTCATGACAGCCACAATACTATGGGCGGTGGTGTAAATTCCGACTCTAAATACGCAGTAGACGATGTATTCCACTGGGGAGGCGATTTTGTAGATATGTTCTTATATGATATATATCCTTACACAATGTTCGATTACCGTTACGGAGAACCTTCGCAAATACGTAAGCCGCGTATAAGCCAGATGCACTACACTATGGCTCAAATGCGTAACCTCACTACTACTTATGGAAAAAAACTAGGTTTTTGGCTAGGTACATACAATAACGGGTGGTTTCGTCGCTATTTGAATAAGGAGATGCTCAGTCAATATTGGATGGAACGTGAATTGGCTTATACCGCCATTGCTGGTGGTAGTGATTTCATTATTACCGGCATCAACATCCCTTCCGATGCTCGTCACTGGGATGATTTTGGTCAGGCCATGCGCACCGTACAAAAAGTAGGTGGTGCTATATCCGAGTCACAAAAGCCCAAAGCCCGTGCTTGTTTCCTCTTCCCTCGCACACAATATGTACAAATGCAGGAAGAATGCTTTAACGTTGGACAAACTTATGAACTTTGTTTACGTGCTTTTGGTGAGCTTGATGTGATACATGAAGAGCAAATTACCGATGACAAAATGAATGGTTACGATATTTTGGTTATGGCTGATGTGAAAATGCTACCTAGAGAAGTTGCCAAACATATAGCTGCATTTGTAAAACGAGGTGGTGTAGTTATTTCCGACTGTGTTCCTCAGAGTGATTCCTATTTTGCTCCTCTTGAAAGTATGAAAGAGCTCTTTGGAGTGAAAGCCGCCGCTATCAACCGCGTAGAACAAAAAGGGACTTGGAATCCATTTTCTATGCTCCCCGCTAAATGGGCTTTCGTAAAAGAAGCACCTGCCGTACCCGTAAAAACATACGACCAGGCTCAAGGTAAGGCTTATAATCAGAACTTAAGTTTTCGTGTGATAACCCCTCGTAACTGTGTAGCTACTGATGCTCAAATAATAACTTCCCTGAAATCAGGTTTTCCCTTATTGCTTTCTCGCAAAGTAGGTAAAGGAAGTTGTTACCTCTTTGGTTTCTGCCTGCAGGATACCTATTTTCAGACTTGGATGGATAATGATATAACTTCGCGTACAGAACTACAACAGCTTATGCACGATGTATTTGCTTCAACCGGCATCGTTTCGCGTGTTTATTCATCCAATCCTGATATGGAGGCAGGTGTTCGTCTACACGGTAATGAAGCTTATTGCTTTATAATCAACCATGAAGCCGAAAATGCGATAACAGATGTTACTTTACGCGATTTAGGCTTCGAAGTAGGTCAGATCATGGATGTGGAGTGGGGGCGTACAGTCGATTTCGTCCGCACCCCTGATGGTGGTATACGCTTTACGATTATGGCTGTGGAAGGTACTCCTACGGGTGTTACCCGCCTGCTTAAAATCACCCCTAAAAAATAATGAACTATGTTTAATAAATTACGTATAGCAGTAGTCATATTTATCACGACCGTTATAGTAGGTGTGGTTACAGCCACACCTACCGGAATGGTACAAAGTGAATTAAACAAAGGTTGGCGCTTTCGTCAAGCTCGTTTACAGCAATGGCGTACAGCTACTGTACCAGGTGTAGTCCACACTGACCTATTGGATCATGGTTTGATAGAAGAACCTTTTTTTCGTCTGAATGAACGTTCTGTCCAATGGGTAGACAAAGAAGATTGGGTATACGAAACTTCTTTTGATATTCCCGCTAAAATGTTGGGATATAAGAACTATCGTCTTGTATTTAACGGACTTGATACCTATGCTGATGTTGAGCTGAATGGAGAGAAAATACTTTCGGCAGATAATATGTTCCGTCGTTGGCCTGTAGATGTATCCCAGAAACTCAAAGAGAGGGGCAATGTACTTCAAATTTATTTCCATTCACCCATAAAAATAGATATACCTAAATGGGAAGCGTTACCCTACCATTATGAGGCAGGTAATGATCAATCACAAAATGGCGGTCTGTTTGGCAAACAGGTTAGCATCTTTGCCCGCAAGGCAGGCTATCATTATGGTTGGGATTGGGGACCTCGTCTGGTAACATCAGGGATATGGCGTTCCGTAGTATTGGAAAGTTGGAATGATGCGCGCATCGAAGATTTAGCTTTTCAAACCCAGCAACTCGGTAAACGTACAGCCCAAGTTGTTTGTGAGGTAGAAATAAATAGTGAAAAATCTGCGGATGAAGCAAATGTCTCAATATTCGATGAAAATACCAAAATGTTTGTAGGCAGTACTATTTGTGACTTAAAGCAAGGGATAAATCATATCAAAGTAAATTTTAAGCTTAACAATCCCCGCCTATGGTGGTGTAACGGTTTAGGTGAGCCCGAACTCTACGATTTTCGTGTAGAATTGTCTATTAACAATAAGTTAGTAGATAGTCGTAAACAAACTACTGGTATTCGTACTATTGAATTAGTTCGTGAAAATGACAAAGAGGGACAAAGTTTTTACTTCCGTCTCAATGGTGTACGGGTATTTGCTAAGGGAGCCAACTACATCCCTTCTGATAATTTTCTACCTCGGGTTACAATAGCTGATTATAAAAAGACCATTGACGACGCAGTAGCTGTACATATGAATATGCTACGCGTGTGGGGTGGTGGAATCTACGAAAACGATGAGTTCTACGACCTTTGTGACCGTAACGGACTACTTATTTGGCAAGATTTCATGTTTGCTTGTAGCCTCTATCCCGCTGAAGGTGAAATGCTCGAGAATATTCGCCTTGAAGCAATTGATAACGTAAAACGTATGCGCAATCATCCTTCATTGGCCGTATGGTGCGGTAATAATGAGAATCAAACGGCATGGTTCAGTTGGGGCTGGAAAGAGAATTATGAACGTCAAAATAAAGCTTATGCTGAAAAAATCTGGAAGCAATATTGCGACCAATATTTTGATGTACTCGACAAAGTGGTAGATGAATATGCGCTAAATGTACCTTATACTCCTTCGTCTCCTTTCGCAAGCAAAGAGGTAGCACAGGAAAAGAATATTGGAGACCGCCACTTTTGGGGGGTGTGGACCGGCGCTTTTCCCATCAGTGCCTATCGGGATGAACATTCGAGATTCTTCAGTGAATATGGCTTCCAGTCGTTCCCTGAAATACAGACTGTAAAATGTTATGCTCCCGAACAGGAAGACCAAGATATTTTGTCCGATGCCATGATGTGGCATCAGCGTGGTGGGAAGAATGCCAACGAACGAATATATAAACATCTGCTTAATGAATATCATGAACCAAAAGGTTTTGAAAACCTGCTTTATATGACTCAAATACTTCAGGCTGATGCTGTAAAAATAGCCATGGAAGCTCATCGTCGTGACAAGCCCTATTGTATGGGTACTTTATACTGGCAAATTAATGATTGTTGGCCGGTAGCCTCGTGGAGCAGTCGTGACTACTATGGTCGTTGGAAAGCACTGCATTACTTTGTAAAAAATGCTTTTGATGACATCTTAGTATCGCCTGTAGAACGCAATGGTCGTTTGGAAGTATGGGTTATAAGTGATCGTCAACAACCGGTAAAAGGCAAACTTGAAATAATTATCTACGATATGAAAGGCAAGCGTGTAAATAACGTTACCCGTAATGTCCGACTCAAAGCAGATGAAAGTTTGAAGGTGACCGATCAAGCGGTAAAGGAACTAATTGGTAATTATGCTCCTGGTGATGTGGTGGTATATGCTGATTTTGTGGTACAAAATGAAAAGAAACATTATACCAACAATTGTTTCTTGGTAAAACAAAAAGAAATGAACTATCAAGAAGCCGTCATAGATCCGATTATAGAGCCCAAAGAGTATGGTTTTCGCGTAACGCTGCGTACTAATACTTTTGCACGTGGGGTATTTATGGAGCTCAAAGGTCAAGATTATTTCTTTAATAAAAATTTCTTTGATCTATTTCCCGGTCATCCTGTGACACTTGAGGTTGAAACCAGTCTGTCTCCTCAGGAGTTCGAAAAACAACTATGTATAAAAACACTTAGAGATGCTTACAAATAATGTAATATATAGAATATCGCTTGTTGCAGCAGGTAGTACTTTATTAGGAAGTTGTACAACCTCTACTAACAAAGAGTTGAAGCTAAATCATTTGGATGGAGTGAAACCGCGTAATGTGGTATTCATACTATCCGATGATCATCGTTATGATTATATGGGTTTTTTAGGAACGATACCTTGGCTTGAAACTCCCTGTATGGACAGAATGGCATGTGAGGGAGCGTACATCCAAAATGCGTTTGTTACTACTTCTCTCTCTTCACCCAGCCGCGCTTCTATCCTTACCGGCCTTTATTCACATACACATAAAGTAGTGGATAATAATGCTCCTTTACCCGATGGGCTGACTTTCTTTCCCGAATATTTACAAGCTGCTGGGTATGAAACTGCTTTCTTTGGTAAGTGGCACATGGGCAATGATACAGGTGAACCACAACCAGGGTTCACCCATTGGGAAGGTATACGCGGACAAGGTGTATATTGGAATCCCGAAATCAATATCAATGGCAAATGGAAAGAGTTTAAAGACAGTACCTATTTGGGAGATTTGCTTACTGATCACGCCATAGATTTCATTCGTGAACAAAAGAAAGCTGATAAGCCTTTCTTTGTGTACTTGTCGCATAAAGGAGTTCACGACCCTTTCCAAGCACCTAAACGTTATGAAGGTTGCTATGCCAATAAAAAAGTTCCTTTGCCTACTTCGTTTGAAAATCCTCACTATGGCATTACACCTACTCCTAACAAGTCTGTTCAGACCGGTAAACCACTTTCGGGTGTCGACTATTATGGCGAACAGATGAAGCCTGATTGGGTCAAAATGCAGCGCGAAAGCTGGCATGGTGTAGATTTTTGCTACAATGGCCGTCGCAATTGGGAAGAGGAAGTACGTAAGTATTGTGAAACTTTACGTGCTGTAGACGAAAGTATCGGTCGTGTAATAGACAGCCTGCAGGAAATGGGACTAGATGAAAATACTGTTGTTATCTATATGGGCGACAATGGCTTCTGTTGGGGGGAACATGGTTTGATAGATAAACGCCAATTTTATGAAGCATCGGTACGTGTACCGATGTTGATACGTGCTCCAGGATTATTCCCTGCAGGACAGGTTTTAAAATCCATGGTGCAAAATGTAGATATCGCCCCCACCATATTATCGTGCGCAGGATTAGATAAACCCGCACAAATGGTAGGTGAATCATATATCCCTTTGCTGCAAGGTAAGGAGATACCTTGGCGTAATCGTATATTCTATGAATATTACTGGGAGCATGAATATCCGCAAACTCCTACCATGCATGGCGTACGTACCGATAATTATAAATATATCCGCTATCATGGCATATGGGACACCAATGAATTTTATGATTTAAACGAAGATCCTAATGAGTTACAGAATCGAATAGCAGATCCTGAATATCAGGATATAATCAAACAACTCGATGCTGATCTTTATGACTGGTTAGAAACGACTAATGGAATGTCTATTCCTCTGAAACGAACTGTACGCCCCCATAATGACCATCGTAATGAGGGTAATTACTAAAACTAAATTCATATGAAAAAATATTCGATTTATACCATACTCTGTTTATTTCTACTGCTATCACTTTCTATACAGGCTCAGCAGAAATGTAAGGCGTATCGTCCTTTCCCTTTCAGTCTGCAATATTTTGAAATTGCCGAAGATAAGGAATTTATTCCCTCTACGCTCGACGATTTGCGTGCACATGGCGTAAGTAATCTATGGATACGTGACTGTAAAAGTCCAAAGAGCAATGATATAGTGAAGCGTTTCCAAATGGAAGGTTTTAAAATAGACTTTATGACACATGGGCATGAGAACTTTACTCGTGATGAAGTGCCAAAAGTAAGCGTATACGATCCGAAGTACGAAGAAGTGGTACGCGGAAATGTAAAGAATGGTTTGGCACAATTGTCCCAAATAGCACATCCTGACTATGTATTTCCCTATATAGACGAACCATTTCATCGCAAGCCCTTTTTAGATTATTCGGCAGCGACTCGTGCCGAGTTCAAGCGTCAATATGGTTATGCTATGCCAAAAAGTTTTAAAGAAGCCTGTAAAAATCCTCGTATACAACTGGACTTCTTGAATTTTCAATCACTTATTTTTCGGGATGGCTGGATGAAAACTGCCAAAATCGTACATGAGTTTGATCCTCGTGTAAAGATTGCCATCACTCATGACAGTCATAACGTATATGGAGGCGGAGTAAACTCAAATAGCCAAATGGCTATGGATGACGTATTCTACTGGGGCGGTGACTATGCTGATCTTTTTGTTTACGATATCTATCCTTATCTGACTTTTGATTACCGTTATGGGGAAACCGGTGTATATCGTAAACCTCGTATGAGTCAGTTGCATTATACTATGGCACAACTTCGAAACATGACTACCACTTATGGTAAAAAAATGGGATTTTGGGTAGGTACTTATAATAAAGCTTGGTTTGTACGTTTCCGTGGAAAAGAACGCGCTGAACAATTTTGGTCAGAACGTGAAGTACTCTATACGGCCATTGCAGGAGGAGCAGATTATATTATTTCTCCCTCTGACTACATGGGACATAACTTACCTGTAGACCAAAACCATTGGGATGAATATGGCAGAGGAATGCGTATCATTCAAAAAGAAGGTGCAGCCATTACCGATGCTCCTAAAGTGAAAGCCAATGCTTGCTTCCTTTTTCCCCGTACTCAATATCTGCTTACTCAGGAGGAATACTATAATGTAGGCCTGTCTTATGAACTGTTCCTGCGTTCTTTTGGTGAACTTGATATTTTACATGAAAACCAAATTACTGATGATACCTTAAACGGTTATCAAGCTTTGGTATTGTGCGATGTAACATTACTACCGGAAAAGGTGGCTGAACATATCGTCCGTTTTGTAAAGAATGGCGGTACTGTGATAGCTGACTGTGTACCTCAGCTGAACGAAAACAAAAAAACTTCTTCTATTATGAATCGTTTGTTCGGCGTTGATAATGTCTCTATTCAACGGGTAAAACGTGAAGGTCAGTGGGTACCTTTTGTGAACCTGCCTGCTAAATACTCATTCCCACCCGTAAACGGTGTGACCGATACAAACTATCTGTTTGATACTTGGAATGCGATGCAAATAGTATCACCTCGTACTTGCAAGGCAACCGAAGCGACCATAAATGGATATTCAAAAAATGGTATTCCCATGATACTGACCAACAAAGTCGGAAAAGGTAATGTCATACTCTTTGGATTCTGTATGCAGGATACTTATTTCCAAGCTTGCAAAACGGATGATGAGACTACACTCAATGCTCTTTATACTCAAGTACATAATGTCTTTGCTGAAAATGGAATTATATCTCATATATATTCCTCCAATCCAGAAATAGAAGCGGGATTGCGTTCGTCAAGTGAAACAGCCTATCTGTTCGTCATTAATCACGAAACGCGAAATGATAATAGCCAAATATTTCTGCGCCAGTTACCCGGTAAGGTAGCTAAGGTTATTGATGTAGAAACCGGTTGTCCTATAGATTACATATGCAAGTCTAATGGTATTGATATAGATGTGAATGTGCCATTTGGAAAAACGCAACTAATTAAAATAACTTATCAAAATAATAACCAATAAATTATTATATTATGAAAACTAAGACCTTTTTGTTAGGCTTGTCTGCTTTATTATTAGGCAGTATTTCCATTCTATCATGCAGTGATGATGATAAAGAAATAGTGAGTGGTGGCAAAACAACCCCTAAATTAGGTGCTGTTGTAGTGACAGAGACTTCTATTACACACAAAGCAGCTACTGTAACAGCTGAATTAATTGATTGGGGGGGAGCAGAACCCAATTCTTCGGGAATTTGTTGGGCCACTACCCCTAATCCTTCAGTGGAGCAACAAACTAAAGTGAAAATTGATATGTCCGAACCAGGAGACTATGAATACAATATTAAAGGTTTGCTTCCTGAAACTAAATATTACGTTCGTAGTTTCGCACGTAATGCACGCGGTTTAGTTTACAGTGAGCAACTTGAATTTGAAACAAAACCTGAATCGCCTGATATGATGGATTATGTAGAAGTCGGTAATCCAGAGTTAATAGGTGAACCTGGTAAAGTGAATGCAAATCTAGCGTCCACTATTATTAGTAATGGTGGAGGGACGCTCAAACGTGCCGGATTTGTAATTTCAGAACATACTCAACCCACTGTTGAAGATAAGATGTATGAATTATCTCCTGCCAAAATAGGAAACTTTGAACTAACCATTTCTTCACTTCTCTCTGGTACTACGTATTATGTACGCACCTTTGGCGAAAATGTAAAGGGAATTGTATATAGTAGTGAAGAACTTTCATTCACAACACAAGAGGCCGACATGTCCTTGAAGGGAAATTGTGGTAATCTGTTAATTGGTGGCACTGTTGAAGTTCCTATAGGAACTCCCGGTAATTTAAACGATAAAGCTGAGAAAATTATAGAAAGAGAATATAATGTTGTACAAATACCTTGCTACCCAATAGCCTGGAATAGCTGGAGTGCCCTAGAAGATATGAACTTAGATGCACAACGCCAATATGTAGATTGGTGTCAAGAGCGTGGCATCAAGACAATTGGACATTTTTTATTAGCAGGCCCTCAAACTTACTATCCTGACTGGTTTCTTAATAAAACTTGGTCTACTGAAGAATTAGAAACTGCTCTAGAGAACAGAATAAAGACCGTAATTGAAAAAATGGGTGGTGACAAGGTAGATATGTGGACAGTGGTGAATGAATCTTTGAACAAAGGAGTCTACGAGACTTGTAAATGGAGCGCTTTAGGTACAGAAAACTCATTATCAGGAGGTAAAGCTGTCCCTATTTATATTACAAAAGCTTTTGAATACGCTAAAAAATATGCTCCTAATGCAGAGCTTATATTAAGTGAACGTAACTTTTTGATGTCCATGCAAACAGACAAAAATGCTGTTGAATTCCGAAAACTGGCCCTACATTTGAAAGAAAAAGGATTGTGTACGACTGTTGGAGTACAGCTTCACCAGATTCAAGCAGCAGCCGGATTTAATAATCCTGAAACGATGGCAGGTTGGGCACAACTGACAAATCATATAAAATGGTTTAAAGATAACGGTTTTAAAATTATTATTAATGAAGTTTCCATCTCTAAAGCTAAAAAGCAAACAGATCCCGCTTTTACTGCCGCTGAATTGGATTGCCAGAAACGAGCTTATGTGAAATTTATGCAGACTGCCATTGATGCCGGTGCCGATGGAATGCTCTTTTGGGGACTTGGGGATGGTTATAACTCGTACCGTCAATGGGATGAATGTAATTTATACGACCATAATCGCGATCGTAAACCTGCATTCGACGGCGTACTTGAAGTGTTAATGCAGAAATTTCCTGTAACAGAGTAAAATATAAATTACAGAGAATATGAAAATACTGTGTAAATCAGCATTACTTTTTTTATTAGTAGCAGTCATACCTTTAACAGGTATGGCTACCGCTACTAATATAGACCGTATACGATGTGAATATCTGAAGAATCCGCTTGGAATTGATGTGGCAACTCCTCGTTTCACTTGGGAAATCTCAGCTGGCCATAATGGTAAACAAACTGCTTGCCGACTAAATGTGGCCACCAGTCCCCAACTGTTAAAGCGCGGTAAAGCTGATGTATGGAAATCTAGGCGAGTTAATACTGATATCTCCCGCATGGTTTATCAAGGTCCGGCTTTACAAGCACACACCCGCTATTATTGGCAGGTGGAAGTGTGGAGTAACGGCCGTAAACTAACGTCTGAAGTTGCTAGTTTTGAAACGGCTAAACTTTCCATAACCGATTGGCACGATGCCAAATGGATTAGTGATACATTCGATAAAGAATTCCGTAAGGCTCCTTTACTCCGTAAGAGTATCAGCCTAGAAGAAAAGAATATAAAAAATGCTCGTCTCTATGTATCAGGTGTAGGTTACTACGAATTCTTCATTAATGGTGCTCATGTGAGTGACCGCAAACTGGAACCGGGGTATACGCACTTCGATAAACGTGTGCTTTATTCCACTTATGACGTGACCTCTATGTTGCAGCATGGCGAAAACGTATTGGCAGCCGAATTGGGCAATGGTTGGCTCAATATACAATCTCTATCTGTATGGGAATTTGAAAAAGCTCGATGGCGCATGCGTCCCCGTATGATAGCAGAGCTACGCATTACTTACAATGATGGTACTGTACAAACCATTCCTACTGACCGTACATGGAAAACAAACAGTGGTCCCTGTTCTTTCAACAACCTGTATAGTGGCGAGGTATACGATGCTCGTTTGGTACATAAGGGATGGACAACACCTGGTTTTGACGACAAGAAGTGGATGCCTGCTATAGAGGTGGAAGCCCCTGCTAAGATACTTACTTCCCAGCAAATGCCTCCTATTCGTGTAGTACGCGAAGTAAAACCTGTCAGTATGAGAAAGATTGATGACTATACTTATATGTATGATATGGGTGAGAACATGACTGGGGTATGCCGTATCCAAGTGCAAGGCCCAACCGGTACGTGTGTCACATTAGCACATGGTGAACTGATACATGATGATGGTACCTTAAATCAAGGTAATATTGAAATCTACTTTAAACGTGAAAAGAATGGTTTACCTCAACATGTCGATCCTTTTGAACGTATACAAACCGACACTTATTTTTTGAGCGGTAATGGTATGGAAACCTATGAACCTAGATTTACCTATCATGGTTTCCGCTATGTAGAGGTTACCAGTACCCGTCCGTTGACACTAACTCAAGAGAGTCTTACCGGGCTATGTATGCATACCGATGTAGAGTCTGTAGGAAATTTCGCTTGTTCTAATGAAATATTAAATAAACTGGTGGAAGCCAGTTGTAATTCATATTTAGGAAATCTGTTCAGTATTCCTACGGATTGTCCACAACGTGAAAAGAATGGATGGACGGCCGATGGTTACGTCGGTATGGACTACGGCTTACTTTTTTATGACGGCATTACTGTATATGAAAAATGGATGAACGATTTCATCGACAATCAACGTGAGCGTGGTGATCTTTCTGGCATTATACCAAGTTCAGGTTGGGGGTATGCCGATTGGATAGGGCCAGTATGGGATGCCGCTCTTTTTATCATCCCAAACAATCTGTATAAATATTACGGTGACACTCGTGCCATAGAAAAAATGTGGGACACTTGTGTACGCTACTTACAGTACCTTGAAACTCGTGAAAAAGATGGTAAGCTGACTTATGGCATTGGAGACTGGGTATTCTACAAGGCAAAAACCGATACACACTTTACTTCCACTGCTTTCTATTGGCTGGATAACGTATTAATGGCTAAATTTGCTGATCTTACAGGGCATGATGGTACTAAGTATCGTACCAAAGCTGATAATCTGAAAGAGCTCATTAACAACGAATGGTTCGATGCTGAAAAAAAAATGTACGCTAATGGTACGCAAGCAGCTCAATCGGTGGGGCTGGCGCTAGGATTAGTCCCCGAAGAGCATGCGCAAGCCGTAGCTGATAATTTGGTACGTATGATCCGCGATAATGGTCATCAATTAGACTTTGGAATGCTGGGGAGTAAGTTTGTACCTGCCATGTTAGTTAAATATGGCTATGCTGATGATGCTTATAAAATGATAATTCGCCCTGAAGCTCCTTCTTGGGCCAATTGGATACATCGTGGCCTTACCACACTACCCGAAACCTGGGTTTTAGATAAAGACTTTAAAGACGCATCGCTCAATCACGCGTTCTTAGGTGATATATCTGCCTGGATGATGAATAGTTTGGCAGGCATCAACCCTAATCCTAAGAAACCGGGGTTTGCAGGTATCATCATCCGTCCGCAATTTATAAAGGGCATATCATGGGCCAAAGGAGAATACCGTTCCGTTCGTGGACTTATTCGTAGCGAATGGAAACGAGAAGGCAATCAGATTGAACTTAACATCATTATACCAGCTAATACCGAAGCTGAATTACAGCTAAGAGATAAGTCCGTGGCTCTGAAAACGGGCAAAAACCAATTAACAATTAATCTATAATGAAAACAAAAACATTAGGCGTTACCGCCCTTATATGCTTGGCAGTTTCAATACAGTCTTGTGGTGACGGCATACCCGCATATAAGAACCCTGACAATCCTGTAGAAGTACGTGTCGCAGATTTGTTGAAACGTATGACACTGGAAGAGAAAATAGCTCAAATGCAAGATCTAAAGTTCAAAGACTTCTCCGTAGACGGAAAAGTAGATACTGTAAAAATGGACTCTGTACTCAAAGGTATGAGTTATGCCTCTGTATTCGGTTCAAGACTCAGCGTGGAACAGATGCAGGAGAGTATGTTTGCGATTAATAAATATATGGCTGAACACAATCGTCTTGGCATCCCCGTATTAGGTGAAGCCGAATCATTGCATGGATTAATCCATGACGGCGCCACTATTTTTCCACAATCCATTGCACTTTCCAGTACATTTAATCCCGACATTACTCATCGTGTAGCAACTGTCATTGCGCAAGAAGCGAAAGCCACAGGGGTAGACCAAGTTCTCTCACCAGTACTCGACCTTGCTCGTGAGCTGCGTTGGGGGCGGGTAGAAGAAACTTATGGGGAAGATCCCTATTTAGTCGGACGTATGGGAGTCGCCTATGTATCAGCTTTCAATAAAGAGGGTGTAATGACTACCCTGAAACATTTCTTAGCTCATGGCTCTCCTACCGGTGGTTTAAACTTGGCTTCTGTAACCGGTTGTGAACGTGATCTCCGCTCATTGTATCTCAAACCTTTCCAAGATGTCATGCGTGAAGCCATGCCTTATAGCGTAATGAATTCTTATAATTCATACGAATCAGTCCCTGTTGCAGCCTCTCATTGGATTCTTGACGATATTCTTCGTGGTGAAATGGGCTTTAAAGGATATATTTCTTCTGACTGGGGCTCTGTAGAAATGCTTCGTAGTCTTCACCATACAGCAAAAGATAAAGCCGATGCTGCTCGTCAGGCAGTGATTGCTGGTGTGGATGTAGAAGTGGATGGTGATTGCTATGAAACGTTGGACAGCCTAGTACGTAGTGGAGTACTACCCGAGAAAGAAATTGACAAATGTGTATCGCGCGTACTAACTGCAAAATTTGCTATGGGGCTTTTCGATAAAGACTATACAAAACGTGCCAATCTTTCCCAAACGGTACATACTCCTGAGGCTGTCGAACTGGCTTTGGAAGCTGCTCGCGAATCAGCTATCTTAGTAAAGAACGAGAATAGTTTACTTCCACTCGATGCAAATAAACTTCGTTCGGTCGCTGTAATCGGTCCCAATGCCGCCCAGGTACAGTTTGGTGACTATATGTGGACCAATAGTAATGAATATGGCATCACTCCTCTGCAAGGCATCGAAGCCGTCACCCAAGGCAAGGTAAAGATTAATTATGCTAAAGGCTGTGAAATCCACACGCAAGACCGTAGTGGATTTAGTCAGGCTGTAACTGCAGCCCGCAATAGCGATGTGGCTCTGCTCTTTGTTGGTGCAATGAGCGGTTCTCCCGGACGCCCCTGGCCCAATTCTGTAAGTGGTGAGAGTTTTGATCTTTCTGATATCAGCCTTCCTGGCTGTCAAGAAGCCCTCATCCGAGCAGTGAAAGCTACTGGTAAGCCCACCATAGTGGTACTTGTAGCAGGTAAGCCTTTTGCCATGCCTTGGGTAAAAGATAACTGTGAAGCTGTAATAGTACAATGGTATGGAGGCGAACAAGAAGGTAGAGCTATTGCTGAAATATTGTTTGGAGAGGTTAATCCTAGTGGTCGTCTGAATGTCTCATTTCCACAAAGTACCGGGCATCTGCCTGTATTTTATAACTATTATCCTTCCGACAAGGGATTCTATCACGATCATGGTACTCTTGAAAAGCCAGGACGCGACTACGTATTCTCCAGTCCCGATCCTGTATGGGCATTTGGGCATGGCTTAAGTTACACAACTTTTAAATATAAGTCAATGCAAATATCCAATAAAGAATTCACTGCTGATGACACTTGTGAGATCACAGTAGAAGTAGCCAATACAGGAAAACGTGACGGTAAAGAAGTAGTTCAACTTTATGTGAATGACATAGTTAGTTCTGTAGTAACTCCTGTAAAGGAATTACGGCGCTTTGAAAAAGTGTTTATCCCTGCTGGTGAAACTCGAACTGTTAAATTCAATCTACCTATAAAAGAACTGGCTCTATGGAACGCTGATATGAAAGAAGTGGTAGAGCCCGGAGACTTTGAATTACAAGTAGGTGCGGCATCCGATGATATTCACCTGACTGAAGTCATTACTGTGAAATAACAGTCTAATAAAATTATTAACAGAAAGCAAAATTAATTATTATGAAGACCTCTATTTTTTTTAATACGTTACTTATAGCATCCTCTTTATCTATCTCTCAAGCCCAAACGACTAATTCCCTTATTGTAGATGAAGATGGTATTTTGAACATTGTAGATAAACCTTTTGATGTAAATCGATTCGTGATTGGCCGCGATTTCCATGAAAACAAGTTTTCCGATCAGAATAAGGGTTTGCAAGGTATGGCAGACTGTTATTTTAATATGTCGGACGCTTCAGATGGGACCAAACAAAACTTTAAACTTTGCAAGAAATTAGGGTTGAATACTGTAGTATCAGCTGAAGGTCGCCACTTGACAGGTAAAGACTGGATGGCAATGAGTGATGAAGATATTGATGCTTATGTAAAGAAAATGATTGAAGATGGTGGAAAAAGTGATGCAATTGTTGGCTATCACATCTGTGACGAACCTTCATCTTTGGCATTTCCTAAGTTAGCAAAAGCCGTAGAAGCTGTGCGCAAATATGCTCCCGGAAAAATGGCTACTATCAATCTTTATCCCAACTATGCTACTTTATGGACACTTGACCAAGTAAAATCACAACTCGGTACTCGCACTTATAAGGAATATTTAGAACAGGCAGCTACAGTAATCAAACCTGATATGATATCATATGACAACTACATGATTCAATACTCAATGGATCAATCGGACCCTAAACGTACTGCTCAATATTACTCAAATATTTTGGATGTACGTGAAGTTTCCTTGAAATATGGAATTCCATGGTGGAATGTGGCATCAGGTAACCAAATACGCCATTATACTGTGATACCTACTATGGCTAACTTGCTACTGCAAGCTTATACTTCACTAGCTGCCGGTGCAGGTGGTATCCGCTGGTTTACTTATTGGAAAGGTGGTTATGGTTATACTCCTATCGATGGTGAAGGCCGCAAAACCCAAACCTGGCATTATTTACGTGAAGTTAACCGCCAACTTTCCATTCTAGGCCCTATCATGAAAACTTTAAAATCAACAGGTGTCTATTTTACCAATGATTTTGCGGGTAAAGATGTTCCACAGCTTCCCGGTGAGCATGTAAAAAGCATAAAATGTGATGAACCTTTAATGGTAGGTGAGTTCCTCAGTAAAAAGGGAAACCGCTATATTATGATAGTAAACCTGAGTTTGGAACGTTCTGCACGCTTCATTGTGAACACCGCTATTAATGATGAGCGGCTGTTTGTTGTGAATACTGGTGAACAGAAACCATATTTCGAAGAAATCAATAATATCAAACTAAAGTCTACTTCTATGTTAGGAGGTTCAAAAGAACAACTCGACATGGCTAAAGAACGTGCCTATTGGTTGCCCGCAGGTGGTGGCGTATTGATAAAATGTAGCGGACAAACACACCAAGATTAATGAACTAAAGATAAATATTTACTTACTTTAGCCATTACTAAAATTTAACAGGAGAGAAATAAAAATTGAAGTAGTTTCTCTCCTATTTTTTGTATTAAAAAATATTGTAAAAAGTTTTTATCTTTATATTTCTCTGATGCTTATGTAATATTTCAAATGAAATATCTTTAACTTGCTGAAAAGATTGGACTCTCCAAAGGAATATAGGAGAAGTATTAGAATATCAGGAGAAACTAGGGAGAACCTGTCAAAATCCGAGATATTTTGCAAAAATAACAAGGAAATCATTGATTTTAAAATTGTCATCACTGTAAGAATTAGCCGTCTGATTAATATTAACTCCGGCAGATGTTTCGGATTTACCATTCATAGAGACAGTCAAAGTTACATCAGTTACAGTAGTTTCACTACTTGCCGCAGTTTCTTTGGATGATGCCGGAACTTGTCCATCGGATGCGTTTACTGTCGCTGTTCCTGAACTCCTGACAAAGTTCGAAAGAACCACCGGATGTAAGTGCCGTGGTTCTAATGGACAATCTGATGATATTCATAACTTGGCGGCACATCCCCTCCGGCGGTTGGGATTAGGGGTATCATGGTTATTTTATTTGCCAATTATGTTAGCCGGCCGTTATATACTGTACGCTGCTTTCATGATACATCCATGGTAATTTCTGTATATCCGATGCCGTCATCCATTGTTTATCATCCTCAGACATTTTCAAATTAATAAAGGAGTAATAAAAAAAAGCCGGAACTTGGTCCGGCTGATTTAAACAGGTTTAATAAGGTGCTGAGAAGTTATTGAACAGGGCATATTCCGTACAATTCACCTCTACCCATAGTCTTGGAAGTCCAGTTGATCCCATCGGTAGAATAATAAATAGCCCGTATATAGTATCCTGAGGCATTCCATATTCTTCCTACCGCAACGAACTTCCCATTTCCGCAGCAAACGGCCATTATAGTGGGGGTGTCTGATATAGTTGTTGTAGTCCAACTGATTCCATCAGTAGAATAAGCAACATCCCCATCTGTTCCCACTACAACGAACTTTTCATTTCCGTAGCAAACACCATACCACCAATTACTTCCCACCTTCTTGGCAGTCCAGTTGATCCCGTCAGTGGAATAAGCAACGTCTCCATCGTTCTCAACTGCAACGAACTTTCCATTTCCGTAGCAAACGCTATTCCAATCATTGCTTCCCACCTTCTTGGCAGTCCAGCTGCTTCCGTCAGTGGAATAAGCAATCACTCCATTTTCTCCCACTGCAACGAACTTTCCATTTTCATAACAGACGGCCCTCGAATTAGTCTTTCCCGGTATAGTAACTGTTGACCAGCCGGCCCCGTCATCTGAATAACGAACATTTCCTCCCGTTCCCACTGCAATAAACTTTCCATTTCCATAACAAATTCCCGATAAGTCATTAAATCCTGAGGTTACTGTCCAATTGATTCCATCAATAGAGCAGGCTGCACTGTTACTGTCTCCCACTGTTACATATCTCCCGTTTCCATAGGTGACTGCATTCCAATCATTACTTCCTATATTTGCCATATTATTGTCTCCTACAATTATAAATTCATTGTTCCAATTAATTATCCCATCTGTCGATATTGGCTCTTGTGGTTCTTTGGGTTGATCTGTTGGTGGAATAACAGGTTCATCCGAAATAACCGGTTCATTTTTCTCACAGGTCATAAACACGCAAAGGCACAATACGATACAAAACAGTTTGATTTTCATGATTTTACTTTTAATTTCTACAGCTTTGATGTAAAATACCAATCATATTATGTGTAATAAGCTACAAGTTTAAATAGATGAAATCAGATTTCTATCCTTTCAATATAACCGTTGCTTCCACAGACGATAAATCCTGCCGGTCCTCTTTCCTGGCTGCATGTGAAAAGGATAGTGTTTCCGGATTCTTCCTGGGTAAACATATCGTATTCCGTTCTCTCATTTCCGGTATTCCCACCGACATCAAACACCACATATTCGGGTATTCCGCTTCTGTCTATGGAGTTGAAGTTATCTCCCGAATACCATCCTACGGAAAATCCTACTGTTTCCGTTTCTCCCGAATCTTTTCCGTTGACAAGCTTTCTTTTCAGGGAAGATACGTTGACCCTTTGCGTTCCACCTGTGGCCGGAACAGACATGGAATCAGTATTTATGGAGAAGACATATTCCCATGTGATTACACCTGCTTCCTGAGACAACGCTACTTCATTCCTGCCTTCTCCATGGGATGCGGTAACGACAACGCTTCTTTCCTCTCCTGTATTCTCTACCGCTGTCAGTATGTTTTCCGATAACGACCAGCCGTTACTATGTGCGGGTATACTGAAAAACGGTGTTCCGGAACCGTCCATGTCTTCCTTACTGCCTGAGTCCCATTCCCTGATACCTTTCCTTTCCGCTGTTCCCGACAATAAGGATGTACCGCCTCTTGCACCTATTCTTACAGGGTCGGCCGATATGTTGACGGTCCAATTCTCCCAAGAATCCGAATAAAAGTTAGCAGCCTGTTCAATAATAGTGTTCCCGGAGGTTACAGATTTACCATTCATAGAGACAGTCAAAGTTACAGTAGCTACAGTAGTCCAATCAGATTGTACAGTACCTTTTGATCCGGCTTTTGCGCTACCGGAAGACGAATCAATTTCTGCAGTTCCCGAAATTCTATTAAAAGATAAAGTTCCGCCGAATGTAAGTGTCGTGGTTCTTCCTGATACCCAATGGACAACCTGATGATATGTATAACTTGGTGACACAATTCCTCCTGCGGCTGGAATAACAGGATAGGAGAAAGCATCTACAACCGGATTATCATAGCTACTGATAGAGTCTGCATCTTGATAATGAGTTACTGTAAGCGTCTTTTTAGGATCTGAACCAAAAGATTCTGATTGGGTCCATGTAATAGTACCATTTTTCTCCGTTCCACCAGGATTAGAAGGATAACTGATGGTATCACTTGCGGTGTTCCATGTTCCGGATCCTGAATTGTAACCGGTATAGGCTACGTTTGTCTGTGACCCCTCTACATAGATACGGTTTCCTGCATTACTGTAACTGTATTGTCTTTTATACGAGGTCACTGTGAATTTCTGTGAACCTCCCGCCGCGGATATGGTAGCTGTCGCAGGAGTTACAGAGAAAGCATATTCCCAGTCAAGACGTTCGATATGGTCTTCGGGAACCAGCTGGTCGGCCGCATAGGTATAACCCTTCTTTATATGCAGACCGGCCGTTTCAATTTGGCTTCTTGTGGGACACATTGTAGTGTCTCCGGTAAAGGCTCCGGGAAGCAACGTGTTACAGAAGTCCTTTGTCGCTATTCTGAAATATTCTGCCATTATATAAAGTATATTATAATTTAACTTGGTGACAGGACTATAGTGTATCATCATCCGGGGTATTTCCACAGCGGATATTCTTATGGTTACCGCCGTTAAAAGGATTAAGAAAACCGTCATGTTCCTCACACAACGGTTTTCGATACACACTATAGTCCGGAATTTACTTCATTCCGTATCCTCACTATCCTATTTGGACTCTTAAGATGATGGATAGCGGACTTATATCCAGGGAAGCGTTCTTTATCCTGCTTGCCCCTAGAGTCCTGGCGCTCTTCCGGTATGCATCCAGAAAGTCGGTCCGGCTTATATGATAGGGATAGCCGAATCCCGGAACGGGAAGTGTGGGGAAAGGGACAGGCATCATAAAACCCTCGTATTCATGGGCGGTAATCATGAAGGCGTCCGCATCCATTATGTCTTTCGTCGGGTCAGCATTGTAGGGGCCGTAGTCAAATCCCCTGTGGAAGAACATGGCAACCGCATTGCCGATTATGTACAGCTCGAACCTGACCCTGTCCTTGCCAATCGCACTGTCCAGATACTCCTGCACAGATGCCTCGACCTCATCCTTGTCCATTACTTGCAGGTCATATATTTTGCCTGCTATAAATATTTTCTTATTTATCATTTGACTGTTATTGGTTATATTCTTGTTCATACATTAATCTTTTATTTGTTAATTACTACTTTTTATCCGGCGAGAACGCAACATTCCATCGCATGGCTGCCGGGTATGTCAGTTCCGGAATGTATCGTTTCCCTACGCCGTATTTCAGTTGATCCAATCCACTACAGTATCTCCCTTATAACCTTTTTCCCAAACAAACCAGGCATAAGCGATAGCATTCCCATTTGCCTGAGCTGTTGTAAAATCCCCACCTTTGGCAACAACGGCACGGGAAGAAAAGACGTGGACTCTTATAGGTGGATTGGTCTGAAAGAATGGTTTACGTCTTTTTCCCTCCAGGAATGTCAGCTTCAGGAACATGGCTATCCTTGTTCCTTCGTCAGATATATCCAAGGCTTTCTCTATAAATTCCAGGGCTATCTTATAAGGAGGGTTGGTAATGACAGCTCCATAAGGGTTTTCGGTGGCTTTCAGGAAATCAACTCCACCGGTACCATAACCACGATTTATCAAGTCAGTGGAATGAACCTTTTTGCCTAATTCTATCATTCTTTTAGAGAGGTGTCCCATTCCACAAGCAGGTTCCCATATCGTATCAGGGAACTTCTCCACCTCGAATAACCTGTCTATGGCTTCAGGGAATGTGGCATAAAAATCATGTTCCTCCCTTGTTGTACCGGAGTGGTTGGAAGCTCCGATTGTGGTATATATTGTATTTTTCATAGCTTTAGAATATGATTTGCATTAAGATACGATTCGAATAGCATCTCAGGCCGATATGTTCCACTGTCTGCCCCGTCTCTTCAAACAGCTGGAATTTATAGAACCTGATGAAGCTTGTGATATCGGAATAGAAGTTCTTCCCGGCAAATTTTAGCGGATGTATCATCGGGTATCCACCGACAGCTTGAAGTTGGAATGCTCCTATTCCTACTCCGGTTATCAAGGCCATGTCCGCATCAAAAATGATTGGTGCGTCGGGATCATAGTTGAAGTCCCTGACAAAGAACATTCTAACCTCCTTCTCGCTGATTTCCTTTATTCTGAATTGCGCCATTCCAGAGGTGTATTCGTCCAATGATTCCTGTACCCGTGATTCCATTTCTTTAATGCTCATATTGGTGTTCAGAATCTCACCGTTTGCTATAAAATAGTTCTTCATAATGATTTAGTTTTAGTTTTTTGTGATGTGATTGTTAATGTGATATTCCATTCCTTTTTAAGATAAGAGACAAGGCCGGAATAGGCGTCAATCCGTTTTCTTTTTCTATGCATGATTGATAAAGCCTCTTGTAGGGTCAGATTGATGCAGAGACCGGTTTTAAAAGCGTCTCCATATTTCTGTCGGAGCGCTTCTATGTCTCTTTGGTATTTTTCAGGGATCGGTTCGTGTGGTACCGCTTTTTTGACAACGTAAGAGTTCTGACAACCGGTGCCCGGAGAATCCGTCTCCAGGCCCAGTATTCTGTTTATTAAATTACCGAACATACCCTTTCAATCAATTTCCTGTTCATCCTCGAATGTTATGTGCATCATGATCTTGTCCTTGTAGCATCTGACCCCCATCTGCCGTATCTCCTGGTATTCCCTTGTATACAAGTATAGCCTGTAAAAATCGATAAAATTTTGCATGTCGGTAAACCAGTGTCCGTTGTAGTCGTTGTAGCGGAGGTCCAGAAGGGGGTATCCTCCGGCCTCCTTGCTGCGGAAACAGTTCATGCTGAATCCGGTTATCAGGTTCATGTCCGTATCGAAAATGGAGTCCGCATCATGTTCTTCCAGTGGAAAGTCACGATAGAACACCATCTTTACCATGTTCCCGGTCAGTTTAAGGATATGGAAGGTGACAAGCTCCGAATCCTTGTCATACAGACTTATTTCCACTTTCCTTTCAATCTCCTCAATATCCATATCCGTATAAAGGATGTCATTATGTACTATAAAAGAATTGTACTTTGTCATAAATATTACTTTTTAAAGGTTTATAAATAGTTTTTGGTACTGTATCTCCCCACCGTTCTGTTACGGGGTCCTGCCGGAGGGAAGGCGTTTCTGCTGCCATTGCTTTTACCCGGCACAGCAGTATCCGGGGGACCGGCGCCTGTGAATACAGGTCCGGATATCCTTTCTGCATTTTGTCTCAACATTTTAATTGTTTTTTTAATGTGACGTTATTATACTCCATCATTTATTAGGCGGCAGGATGATTTTAACCGCGTTTTTAAGGCTTTCGGGTATCATCTTCTGCCTTTTTCATTTCAAGTATCAGGCTCTGGCTGCTTCGGAACGGCAAAAACGCGATTTGGAGGGAGAGGAAAAAATAAGAAGAGCGCCGTTGATCCTTTCTTATGTATCCGGATCTCAGACACCCTTCATTGTGAGTATTTGTTTCTTCAGTGATAAGGCTTTGGGGAGATGTAGGACGGAGAGAGACTGTACACCTTATCATATAATAGCGCACCGGACATGAAAAACGCGCTTCATTTCCAGTCATGCCCTAATCAGTGCACAGGTAATTTTCTGTTTTCAGTCATGGGAAGGATGGGGGACAGTAGCCGGTTTTGTCATCCTTCTTTCATTAATATCAAAAAATGGCGGTCTGAAAGCGGGAGATTCTTATACGTGTAAAAGTTAAATTAATGTACAACTAAAAACTGTAATAAAATAATGACTGAAAAATTAGAACCTGATGAAAAAACTATCGCTTCCCTTAACGCCAGCCTTGAGAAATGCTGGAATGATGCGGAAAATCCATTGCCGTACATACCTCTTGTTGTGCCACCCATAGAAGTGCCGGAATTCAACCTCTTCGGCAACGGGAAAGAATGGCATACAGAGAGGGAGGATGAATACATGACACCTGTAACACCCGCATCCACACCCAGAGATACACAACAGGCAGACGGAGCGGACGAACTTGACTTTATAATGGGACAATCCTTAAACAGTATGATGATGGAAGAACAACGGAAACCCGTACCGGAGATATTATGGGGAGGTGACGGAAACGCGCTATGGTTCGAGAACGAGTTCGCCATCCTTTTCGGGCGGACAAATACGGGCAAGAGCCTCTATGCAGTCCAGATAGCGGAACATATAAGTGGGGAGCTGGGAAAAACAGTGCTCTATCTCGACCTTGAACTCTCCATGAAGCAGTTCCAGGAGAGATATACCTCAAGGGACGGTGAACTGCATGTATGGCCCGATAATCTCCACCGCCCGGATTTAAGCATGATCGGAGACGGCCTCTATGATTCGGACAAGTTCCTGCCGTTGATAAGGAGGATGATGGCCAGGGTGAACGCAAAGGTACTGGTCCTTGACAACCTCACCTTTCTTGTCAACAACGGGGGAATGAAGGCGGAGGATGTGAAACCGATCTGCCAGGAGTTCTGTAGCTGGGCGAGGGAGGGCTATTCGATTCTCGTGGTCAACCATACCCCCAAGATCCAGCCGTTCACCACTCTCGATATCAACCACTGTCTGGGCTCAAGTATGCTCACCAATTTCGTACAGCCGGTCTTTGCCATAGGCACGGACAGCAACAATCCCTCGACGGGAAGATATGTGAAACAGCTCAAGAGCAGGAACGGCAGGATAGTATGGGACGGGAACCATGTGATACCTTATGTGATTGACAAGACGCTCGACCCCACAATGCTCCGTTTCATACAGCCCGCACAGCTTCATCAGACCGGGACAGACACTCCAATTCCTATCCAGACAATCAGGGAATGCGATTTGTTGAAGAATGGTGACAATATGCAGCTCGAACAGATCAGGAAATTGCATGGGCAGGGAATGTCGAACAGGAAGATAGCCGGGGAACTGAATCTCTCACCTGCCACTGTCGGAAAAAGGCTGAAAGGGATGGATGTTGATGAGAATGGATGAATGTAAGAATAGCTAAAAATGAAGGGATTGGCTTTTGAGGGCCAATCCTTCACATTGTATATTGTTTACTGCTGATTTCTGATGATTAGCATTGTTTACGGATGTTTACTATCGTTTATGGGTGTTTACACTGTTTATTGGTGTTTAAGGTGTTTACTGCTGTTTACTAGTGTTTAAGGTGTTTACTACTGTTTATGCTGTTTACTAGCGTTTAAGGTGTTTACTACTGTTTAGCCTGTTTATCAGTGTTTAGTGTATAAATAAATGAACACTTATATTCATTTTTCCTTCTTTTTTTGGGTTATTCATTATTATTCCAATATAGCCTATATACAATAGGAAATAACCCAAAAGAAAAAAAACATTATTTTCTCTTTCTCTTTGGGTTATTCCTTTTCATATCCTATTGCTTACTACTATTATAAAGGATAATATTATATAAGTAAGCTGGAGAATGACCCAAAAGAAGAAAAAAATATATACTGGTGTTCATTTATTTATACACTAAACACTGATAAACAGGCTAAACAGTAGTAAACACCTTAAACGCCAATAAACAGGCTAAACACTCATAAACATCGTGAACAGTGGTAAACATCAATTAATATACATCTTGGTGGGGTGTTCGCTTCCCAAACAGCGAACGCCTCCACACATCAATAACATAAAAACAAACAACAATGAACGATATAGATTTTTATACAAGTAAGAACAACACACTCCCGGCAAAAAGGATGAGTGTGGATTATGCCCTCCGTTTGATTCAGGAAGGCAGATACAGGGAATACGCGGACAAGGTTAGAAACGCCAGGACCAGGGAGGAATTGGACCGGGCTAAATTTGACGCTCCCGGATTTTCATTCTCAGGCATATTCGAGAGACGCGGGAAAGACAGGCTGATAAGGCATAGCGGTATCATGGCCATCGACATAGACCATCTGGACGGGGACGTGTTTTTAGAGAAGGAACGGTTGATGAAGAACCCTTATGTATACTCGGTCTTCCTCTCAATTTCCGGAAAGGGTCTCAAGGTACTGGTCAAGGTGCCGGACGGTCTTGACGCAGAAAGACATAAACTCTACTACAAGGCTATAGCTGAGGATTTTGGTGTGGATGAGGATAGAAGAGCGCAGGATGTGGCAAGATATACGAACGTCACCTATGATCCTGACCTCTATCTCAACTCTGAAGCACTTGTATGGGATAAACCGGTTGAAGTAAAAGAAGAGACAACCATAAATCCGGATACAGCCAACTACACTACCCCGGTTACAGATATGGATGAAAGGCTTAGGATCATACTCTCATGGACGGAAGGGGGATTCAGGAGAGGTAACCGCAACGGATATGTCTATGATACGGCCTGCAATCTCTGTGAATATGGTATTGAAAAAGACGAGGCGCTTGATATACTTCTCCCTTATGCATGTCCTGACTTTACGACCGGTGAGATTAGGTATACGGTCGGCAATGCATACAGGAATAAAAGGTTCGGGAGTAAGACGCTGAGAAGGGAAGGGGCGGATGAAAGACTGAAAGCGTTATTCTACAAGGTAAAAAATATCCCTTCATTTTATCATCTTCCAAACCCGACAATGGAATACCGCCCGGACATGAGGATAGTGATAGTGGATGATGACGGTGTGGCTGAAGGAATGACAGGTTTTTTTCCGGATTTCCAATGGTTCTCAACGGGCAGAAAAGTATTGTCGGAGGAATTGATGGCAGGTATTCCAAGGCATCTACGCATCCTTATTTGCCCATGTCTTAATAATCAATGGTCTTATGAGTGGAAAGCAGAAATAGAAATGCTACAATGGAAAAACTATAATCTGCATGTCTGGGAATGGTGGAAGGAGTTCGAGCCTGGAGTAGATGATTGCACGAAAGGCAGTTCTGTGTATGATGTGATATGCAGGAGATAGACAGGATAATAGAAGGGATGAGTCGGTTGAAAGGCTTGTCTCTTCTTATTTTTTTCAGGGCAATTCGGAAACCTGCCTTGAGTCTACGGGGATAAAATCTAAACCCACTTCCCGATAATTCAGAGGTACTTCTTATTTATTACCTTTAGGAGAACTGAGAGAAACTTACCAAATATTTTCAGTTTCTACCGGATTACGATACATGATCTATACCACGAATGTAATTAAAGGCTATCACCGTCAAATACGGAAGGAAAGTCGCAAAAACAAGGGCGTGTTCTGGGTAAACACTGCCCTTGAAAAACTGAGTATAACGTAATTTTTACGTTTTCAAGGAGCATTAATTTAAAGTTGGCAGATCTAAATATGGAACTCGCATCCCTTTACCTTTATATTTTAGCAATCTATCATCTATGGGAAAATCAGTTTCCCAAAAAGTTATGATATTTCCTTCTGAAATATCATATACAATCTTTGCAAATTTATTTGGCGGTTCATTTTTAAATGGATGAATTCTGCTTAGTACCTCAATGACAGCCATCGAACTTGCACAACTGTTAATGCTAATAACAGCAGGGCGCTCAACAGAAGCATTTTGTACATAACCTTCTCTCTTTTGAGTTTCGTATACATCAGGCTCCGTCAAAGCCAATATCTCAGCTCTAACTTGTTCCATATTATAAGCTTTTCTTGAAAATAAAGAAGACTTTCCTGGCTGAATATAATGTACAGCAGTTGTAACTTTTTCTATTCCTCCATACCCATCAGCTATAATAGAAACTCCCATATCAAAGTATGGAATAAGGCAGAAAGTACATAAACGGTTTAAGATATTCCTTCCTGAAGCAGAATCCATACACCCTAAAATAATATCACAAGTAGATAAACACTGCAAAGTTTCAATCGAAGTACATATATTCGTTTGAAAAGTACGAACTTTACTACCCAGGTTTGTATCCATAATCAGCCTTTTATAAAATTCAACCTTAGCCTGCCCCAAGCAGTCGTCTGAATTTCGGCTTCCTATTAGCCTGTTTAGGTTTTTTTCTTCAATGATGTCCGGATCTACCAAAACAAATTCTTCGATAGCATACCTCATTAATTGCTCAATAGTGACACTGCCAGTTCCTGAACAGCCAACAACTCCAACTTTTAATCGTTTTAACTTAGCATAAGTTTCTTCTCCAAATGTTTGTCGGGTTCTTGTAGAATATTCATCCATGAAATCAGCTTCTTCATGATAAAAGAACCGAATATCATCTCCTATAACCATAATATTATCTAGATTAGCACATTTTAAATCTGGTAAAAAAACTCGGCCATAGATTTCTCCGTCAGGTAACATGATAGCAGATAAATGTGGCTCTTCACTTTCACACCATCCACCAATAATCGAATCGAACAAGTCGTAATCCGACCTGTCATCTTGTTCAGAGAAGAAACGTCCTCCACCAGGATGTGAATGAATTTTCAATATAGCATAATCATATTGAGCAGCTTCCTGCAACAAGGGTATCATACGCGTTGTTTTCCAACTTATAAAATCTTCGTAACAATCACATTCGTTATAGGGAATTATGACAACTTTCTGTAAGACCATGATTTTTTCGTTTTCAAAACCACATCTACCACACAGACCTACAGCGACAGCTTCTTTGCCTGAATTTCCAAGAAGATGATTATGCAATGTTTCATAATCATCAATCGATAATCGCAATTTATATTTCATCTTACTAATTCTTTTTTAAGCCAATTCTGTATATAAAGCCAAAATGTATTCAGGTTATCAATACCTGCCCGCCAAGGGTTTTGTGCGGTAAAATGACGTGACCATCTTTGATATTGCTTATCACGAATCTTCACCATACAATTTGTCGCTGGTATAGCTTTACCGCTATTCAATGATAATGGAGGATAAAAATAAACCATATCCAACTGAGTATCAGGATAACCTCCAGGAATAGAAATAGCTGCAGTTACCTTATCTATATTGTATCCTTCGGGGATAGGAAATTCATGAATAAGCAACCAGTGGGCCGCACCTTCTTTAATCATTTCATAGGGAAATCCTTGTTTTTCTAAAAAGAAGGTGTCTTCTTCATTGAAAGAAAAGGCTCTTTCGAGCCCTTTCCCTTCAGTTTGTTCATACGGTAAGGTTATAAATTTCTCTAAACCCGATTCTGACAAATCCACTTCTTCATCATATCCGACAGGCACCAATCTATTTCCTTTCACACGTTTACTTATACCATATTTAGTATAAGGACGTTTCCCCGCCAATTCCAATAACTCTTTACCGGTCATGCTTGCGCAATTTACTTCGTACATCTTTCCATCAATTTTTATTTTGATTTTTGGGCCATGACCATTAAAAGTCTCGACAGCTTCTCCTTCTTGCTGCTCCAATGGCAAAGTTACAAATTTTTCCAATCCAGGATGGCGCAAGTCCACATTCTCGTCGCATTCAATCTTCACCATGGTATTACCAGCAGTTTTCATTCTGAGTTCATGAGTATTGCATGATTTTCCTGCTAACTCTAGTAGTTCATGTCCTATTATACAAGGAGTGGCTACTTCATACATTTTTCCGTCTATTTTAAACTTAAACATATCCTTTTTTCTTGATAATTGTTCGTTATCGTTATAATTAATATTCATACTGTAAAATATTAAATAAAAAAACAAATAAATATAGGGTGATTACACTAGCAATCAAATATCAATTATTTAAAAAAAACTTGTAGCATAAATCAACCTTACATCTTATAAGAATCTCAAAATCGAATGATGCAATTACGGGTAATCAGTGTATACTTACCCCATCATGTTTCCACATCGAACATAAAAATGCTGAAACAATGCAATTCGATTACTAGAAGTACAAATCTTATATTTGTAATCTATACATGCCAAAATCAACTAAAAATGGCATTGCTTTAATAGGAATATTGGATATATAATAAGTTTGATGCCGAAAAAGCCTGGAAGTTTTTCGTTTATTATTATAGAAGTAGTATCTTTGTTCAAGAATTGAAGGAGGTGAGTAGCCTCCATAAATAGAACCGTGCGAAAGTTATATTTAAATTCTGAAAAAGATGCTGACTTCCAGTTTGGCATCTTTTTTTTATTTTTCTCCTTTCATTCTCTTCTTTTCTCTCTTGTTTAATTTATAAATTTCCATATTACTCTCACTGATATCAACCATGTCAAACATAACCACATTATTAATATAATCAATCTGCAATGCATCAAAAAGGCCTTTTGCATTAACATAGAAATAATTCCCGGCTTTATTGACCGGAAATGAATCCGAATCACCTTCTGATAAATTTATAAGATATAAAATATCTTCATCCTCAGTATCTTGTGCGAACTTTACCGCAGAAGTTGTACTCAAACGCAATTTTCGTGCTGTAGACTCTGTAAACCCCAGTTTTCCGCTACTGTGTATCGTAGCTTTTAGTTTTACGATATAATCCTTCGAACTCAATATTTTTAATCCCATAGCTGATATCTTTCAATTTGCTTGCAAATATACAATAAATATTTTACCCAACAAGTATTAGTGTGTTATTTTTGTGCCTTCTTTATTTTTTCTTGTGCATTTCTTTTGTTATTCCACATATCAAGTCTTCTATCTATTTCTTTGGAAGGCAATCTTCCATTTAATTGTCTTAGTAATTGATTTTTTTCACAAGCTTCTTGTGGAGTGAGCAACTTCTCTTCTACCATTTTATCAAATATATATAGAATTCCACAGACAGTTACACCTTCCTTAATTGCCATTTTACGAAGCTTTCCATCTCCTGTAAGTAAAGTGTAGTTATTATTTTGTGCATACACCCAAACTGAACAATCCTGAATGCTCACGTTAGTCATAGCCTGCACTTTCCGTTGGAAGTTCGCCAGTTCCATCATTTCTCGCATATTAAACTTCTTAACAAATAGTTGATGATAGCCAAGTATCTTCCTTTTTTGCTCTTGTATTTTCAATTCATCTACAATAAGATCTGTCGTATGGACATGGAAAGTCAATGAAAAGAACTCATCTAACAGCTCTACCTTATACAAGTCAATAAAGATATTTGTATCGCTCACTACTACAATCTCCATTATACAAGATTTAATCGGTTACGCACATCTTCAATTGAAATATTCAAGAGAGAAGCTGCTTTTGAAGTTGTTATAATGTCACTGGCTATAGCCTTAAATACAAGACTCGTAAAACGTTGGGGCTTTTTCTCTTGAAATCTGGATACAACCACCAATTTCTTAAATTTTTCATTCCGATTTTTCTTAATATAATAAGTACGGCATCTTGCTTCTGTTATAATATTAAGTTCTTTAGCTTTCATCATCATGGCATCAATGGAAACGCCATATGTGATTTGTAAATCTATTAATTCATTTAATGATATGTCTTTTCTATTTTCTCCAATTATATCATTAAAAACACAGCTTGGGATCAACATTTCATTGGCAAAAATAGTACATAAATTTTCCTTTTGCTTAGAGCTCAATACCGGATCAAAACATCCATTGAATAAAAGATGCCCTAATTCATGTAATGCCGTCATTCTACGGCGCTCGGATTGTTCTATATTTACATTCAAAACAATTATAGGATATTTATCGTTGACCATTCCGCTTAAACCGTCGAAACCTTCCGGCGCATCCACATCTATTACCTTAATAAAATGCATTTCCAGCATCGCTTGAACATTGTTGATTGCGTCTTTGCCCAATCCCCATTCTTTGCGAATACGTAAAGCCTGCATTTTAATGTCTTGCGCATTTGAAATGACTGCATTCGAATAAATTGTAGATTGAAATTTGTTTTCCAATCCTAGTATGTTTTCTATTTCCAAATAGCGTTCTATTTTATCTCGTATCTTCTCCTTTATAGCATTGGTCTCGTATACTTTAACCTTATTTTTCTTTCTGAAACTAACTTCAAACTCATCCAATTCAAGCAAGAAAGGCCGGAAAAAGTAATCTGGATCTAAATTTAGGGCATTGGCAATAGCAATCAGAACAGAGCTGTCTGGCATCATCTTTCCATTCTCATATTTAGAAATAGATTGCTTGCTAATCAGATTACCGATTTTTTCGCAAAGCATATCCATAGACCAGCCTGCCATAATACGTGCACTCTTTAATCGTTTTGCAAAAATTTCTTCTATTTTCATATGTGTTATTCTTTATTGGTTTACAAAAAATACGAATAAATAATATTTTGTCAACTATCAAAGTTTTTTTATTTGTTAATACACTTAAAATTAAGAATATTTCATATTGTCTGGCATTTATAGTATTTTAGTTTTTTTCTCCCCATATAACGATTCTCTCATTGTTCTTATTTTATATATAGGTTGTATATCCTGATGGCATGGCACTGACCATACTATTAACTCTAACGTTAAGCAGCCTTCATGTCTTGGCCCTCTTCTTTATATCATACAGGACAAGACAAACATTTATTTACTCATATTTTAAAACTCTTCATTTTATAACGCGAAAACAGAGGAGAAACTGTAATACATGGTTCCCTTCATAATTATTTCTATACTCCAAACTTTTTTTCTGTCTCCGGACCATACTTACACTCACTTTCCCGGTACCGGCTATCATCTTCATCGGATAAAATTTACCGAAAAATCTGAGTACATCAAAACGACTGCCGGACAAATTCATTAGGCCATCACTCACATATCCTCCCCGCTTCAACTTACACACATAAAAACTGCCGTCTGACAAAACCCCGAAATCCTTACATGTGTGATTTTAAAAAATGTTCAATTCAAAAATGAAAGAACTATGAAAGAAGAAACAAGAAAAATGTTGGAAAAGGCCCAGGCAGGTGATGCCGAGGCCCAGTATTTAACCGGTCTGTATTATGAGGATAAGGGGGATGTCAATGAGGCTTTCCTATGGTATGACCGTTCGGCAACGCAGGGATTCGTGTATGGAATCAACGCCGTCGCCATATATTACCTGAAAGGGATGGCTGTAGAGCGGGATACCGGTAGGGCAATCGCTCTTCTGGAAAGTATCGCGGAAAAGGAACCCACAGCGAAAGCCAATCTGGGGCATATATACCTGGAAGGACAAGGATGTCCACAGGATATACAGAAAGGCATCGGGTTACTCAGGCAGGCTACGGATTCAGGTGACGGACTGTCGGCTTTCACAATGGGACATATACGCCTCAAAGGTCTGTTTGGAACTCCCATAATGTACAAGGAAGCGACAGGATGGTTCGAGAAGGCCTATGAACTGGGGATATACGACAGTGTGGATTTCCTCTGTGACCTGTATGAAGGTCTGTATTCACGGGGCATGAGGGACATCAGGAAATACAGGTTATGGTCGGATGTCAGAAAAAGCCTTGAAAAAGGAGGTTCCCGTACCGGTCCGGCAATGCCATCATCCGCAAAGGGAGGCAATGTACCGGTATTCGAGGAGACAAACGGCAGACAGTACATCATCATCGGCGGGGAGAAGGCTTATGTCGATCTCCTCGTTGCTGAGACATTCCTGGTCAATCCTGATCCGAAGGCCTATACGGAAGTGGAGCATATTGACGGCGACATGTCCAACAATGCGGCTGATAATCTCAGATGGATAAAAAAGTAATAAAGTCTATGGTAAGGAATATGAAAGTAACATTGACAGAAAAGATTAATTGGACAAAGTATAACCTGACTTATCCGGGATTGGGTGATATTATACAGATGATTCGTACGGGAAATATGCAATTACATGACAATGAGTTTGATGGCTATACATTGAAGCAGGCAATAGAGCATATCAGGAGTGTAGCCCCGGGTGATAGGCAGAAATGGAAAGCCAGACTCCTGCCCGCTGTTGCCTATAACGGTACATTCAGGGAACTCAGCAGTGCGGGGCTGATTGAATACTCATGTGTGACAGCATTGGATTTTGACCATATAGCAACACCGGATGAAATGATCCGGTTACGAAACAAGCTGATGATAACCGAATGTGTCCTGAGTGTTTTTGTTACACCCAGTGGAAATGGACTGAAAGCTTTGGTTTTGCATGACAATACAGATCCGACCAGACATGGAGATTTATATGAGCAGCTACTAAACATGTTCTATGTGGCTGATAGGAATGATTTAGGCTGTAAAGACCTTGCACGCAGAAATTATCTGAGCTACGATCCGGACATATGGGTCAATCCAAATCCTGAACCGTACCCTTATGTCCCCACCATAAAGCCACAGGTACAGATGCCACAATCATCCGGGACAAGAACAGTGTCGGACAAAAGCATCATCAGCATCATGAATTCCCACTGGAAGAGGAACAATCCGGAGTATTGGGAAAAAGGCAACAGGGGAAACTGCATCTTCAGGTTAGCCTGCTGGATGTGCAAATGGGGTGTTGACGAAGGATTGGCTACTGAGTATTTCATTGATGGCTGGGAAGATGACACAATGGATGAAAAGGAAATCAGAAGCCATGTGGGAAATGCCTATAAGACCGAAGAGAAGAACTTCGGAACATTGATATTTACAATACACTGATTTAATCAACCTTTAAAAACAGAAATTATGGCACTGACAAAAAGCCGGGGTAACATGTATCCTTTTGTTACCCACACGTGGAATGCGATAAAAGGGATATGTTTTCATGACTGCCCCTATTGTTACATGAACTATAATATAAAAGCCGACTACGGTTAACAATAATTAGCATAATTATGCGAGTTGTCGTGGATGGAAAGCTCGTCGGGGCTGACTGCGCAGCCCCTTGCCGCATGGCGTTCCCTCCGCAGGAGCTATTATGGCTTTGCAGACTTGAATCCATCAATATAAGGCTTTTCTTGAGTGACTACCGCAAAGACTTGCCTTACGAGTTTGTTGGCGACCGCAACGACCGCCACTTTCCCCGGCTTGCCGTTAGACCTTAACCGGTTGAAACACTTCTTACATTCGGCATTGCATCGCAGGGATGCCATTGCAGCAACATAAAGCAGGCTGCGCAAGGATGAATCACCGTTACGGTTGATGTGACCTTTGACATTGACTGACGTACCGGATTGTTGGTAAGTGGGCGACAGCCCCAGATATCGGGTAAGCTGCTTGGCGTTATCAAAGTAAGCAAAACCTCCTGTAGCCATGATTAAGGCTGCCGCGAGTGTGACGCCGATCCCTTTGACGGAGGTGAGCAAGCCCATCTGTTTCCTATACTCACCTTGTGCCAAATTTGCCAGTTCCTCTTCCAAGTCCTTGACTTGCCTTTCAAGGAAAGCGATAGTCTTTTCTATGGTTTTCTTGCACTTGGAATCGAAGAAAGAAAGTGCTTCCATAGAGCCTTTCAAGTTACGGGTGGCTATAAGTTGCTTTTTGAGCTGGCGTATGACTGTCCGTTTCTGCTTCAAGATGAGAATGGCATCACTGCGGAGTTTATAAGGGGCGGGGTGCATTTTCTCTCCATAGAGGGCAATCAAACGTGCATCCGTTTCATCCGTCTTGGTGACGGAAAGCATCACACGGGCGAAGTTTTTTATCTTGAGAGGATTTTCCAGGCTGACAGTAATTCCTGCTTGCGAAAGAAGATAGACGAGCAGGGAACTGTAATTGCCGGTTGCTTCCAGCACGCAATGATAATCATCGGCTGACAAGGTTTGAATGAACTCGTGAACACCTTTTGTGGTGTTCTTGAATGTTTTTGTCTTACTGCTCTTGGCAGAAGAATAAGCTACTACGAAAGTCGCTTTGCTGACATCAATTCCAACGTAGGTCATAGTCTTAATGATTTATTGAACAACATCTGTACATCGTGAGCCATCATTGCGAATGCGGGGTCTAAAAGCCCATTGAACTATCCGGTTTTTGATGTATAAAGTGTGGGGGCAGAACATGTAACACGGTCTTTATGACTAATGAAGAGTCGGTCTTATTCCACACTTTGATGTTGAATGTTTATGCAAATTTATAACGATAATTTATTATACAATGAAGAAATTCGACGGTCTTCTTCCTATACGGTTTGATCCCAAGGAACTGGAAGTAAACCAGGGTGAAGGCAATTTCATTTTCGTAGGCAGCGGAACGGATGCCTGGGCTTTCGATATACCTTCGGACTGGATTACCCGGTTCCTGGATTATTGTAACCAGTTTAATAACAACTATCTTTTCCAATCCAAGGACCCTTCACGTTTTCTGGAGTTCATAGGTCATCCGGTAATGCGGAAATCGGTTTTGTGTACGACCATAGAAACCAATACCTTTTATCCGGACATCGTAAGGAGTGCTCCAAATACCCGTAAACGTGCCAAAGCCATGCAAAAACTGGCGAACCTTGGAATGAGAACCTATGTGACCTGTGAACCTCTGATACAATTCGACTTGCCCGAAATGGTTGAACTTGTCAGGATGTGTTCCCCTGTACAGGTCAATATCGGCAGGAACTCACGACAGGACATTACCCTTCCCGAACCGACAAGGAATGAAGTGCAGGCATTGATAACCGGACTTCAGAAATTTACCAGAGTGGTAGTCAAATCCAATGCCAAGTGCTGGATTTGAGAATGTACTGACTGATTGGAAAGATAAAGGAGATGCTGCATAAGCTCTCCTTTAAAATTTCATCAAAGCCAATAAAGAATCCATATGTCAAGGATATAGGTAAAAATATTGTAAAATAACACCTTGTGAGTTAACTGAAAGCCAGGTATGAGGAAACAATAAAAGAATTATTAACCCACTCAGGCGGCGTTGGCCTACAACTGACGGAAGAGAAATAAAATATGATGACGGAATGCAACTTTTTTTCCTGAAATGAGTAATATTACTTAAAAGAAATAGATTGTATAAGGAAAAATATTGATGCATTCTGTTGACTCACCCAATACGGAACAAGTGACATAAAAAAATTGCATGATACCTCGTCCGATGGTATGCAGCCTAAAGTTACCAATATCATTACCAATACTCCCTTCATAACCTTTGATGGCATTGTACGGGTATTTTGGAGTAACGTTACAATCAGATAGAGGCAGGATGTTTCTATTTTTTTTCTGCATAGTGGAGGGCAGGAAAGATCAGTGCCTGTAAAACCCGGGAGAAAAGCCGTATATCATCTCCCGGTAGTCTTTGGCACTTTATTTTTTGCCCCTTGAATATCTTTTTGCTGTTTATATATCAAAGTTGGTTATGGTTGGTAGTAGGGATAGAAATTGTATACACCCCTCTAAAAAATAATACATTGACTTATAATCTCTTATCCGACAAGTAATATTTATATCCCCTGAATTTGTCCCCCTCTTATCGAATACGCAAAAGACAGTGTATGATTCTGCCGGCAATACATATTTCCCACTTCCACTTTAATCTCCGGACAATAGCCATAAATGAAGATGATGTATCCGCTAAGTTCCTGTCGATAGTCAACCGTAGGCAGGTTATATGATTGGTTATACTATATCATAATAACCCACTCAAGCGGCGTGAGCCTACAACAAACGAAAGAAGAAAGATATACAATAATTTCATGCAACTTTTTTTGTCAAAATCGGGAATTTTACTTAAAAGGAATAGATTGCATAAGGAAAAATATTGATGCGTTCCGTTTACTCATCGAAGTGTAAAAAGGGTATATAAAAACATTGCAAACCTTTATATATGAAATGAGTATAAACAAAAATAAAACAATTATGGATAATAATATAAATAATATGATATCAATTAGTATGCCTAAAGGTTGCAGGTATATGAGTGATTATGAAAATCTCTTGAATGGGGAATTGCCATTGGATAGAAAGTTTATCCTGAACAAGACTGTAACCGGTTGTGGTGGTACATCCCTGTTTCTCAATTCGAACTTTCCTGTGGTAATAATTTCGCCACGACTTCAGGTGTTGAAAGAGAAGCACAGACAATACCCCGACAGTTTCCACTTCCATGTCCCATTGTGTGGTAATAGAGGACAAGCAATAATCCAAATGATGCGGGATCTTGATTCGTACCTGGACTCTCATCATGGAAGCACACCTTTTACCCCTTTGCCAATGCGACCTGCCAAGATACTGGTTACACTGGATTCATCGGACAAGGTTATTGGTGTCCTTAGAGGAAATAATATGCTGGATTCATGCCTCTTTGTGGTCGATGAGTTCCAGTGTCTGATGGGGGATGCGACATTCAAGGGGAGTACGGACATGAATTTCCTCATCCGGCTTGACAATGAAGTAAAACGCATCTGTTACTTGTCCGCTACACCTATCCCCGACATCTACCTTGACTACATACCTCAATTCGCCAGCATTCCCTACTATAAACTGGAATGGGACCCTGATGTGATTGTGGAACCGACATTGAAGGAGAGGCAAATGAGGAACGGTGAGACTGCGGAGAAACTGTGTGGGGAACTGATACAACGTTACAGAAGGGACGGATATTTTGAAAGGAAAATAGTGGATGGAAATATAGTCTGTTCCCATGAAGCCTGCATATTTCTCAATGAGGTTAAGTCAATCATAAGAATAATCGGGCAAAACAATCTGAAGCCGGATGAGGTGACTATCCTGTGTTCTGAAAGCCAGTCCTCAAAGCTGCCCAAAGGATTCACGATAGGCGGATTGGATACGGACAGGAACAAGCCTAAAAATAAACCTTTCACTTTCTGTACGAAGTCATCTTTTGAAGGTGTGGATTTCTACTCGGACAATGCAAGCACCTATATCTTCATCAATGCAGGGAAGGAGTGGCAGACCCTTGACATCATGTTGGATATACCTCAAATCCTCGGCAGACAGAGGCTTGATACAAATCCGTTCCGGCATGATGCTACAATATATTACAAGACCAGACCTGAAATAATGACGGCAGCGGCATTTGAACAGAAGCAAAAGATGATGGATTTGAAAACAAATAACATCCTCAATGTTTTCAATAGTGCTCCTGAAGAATACAGAACTGTATTAATAGATTCTTACAGAAAAATGGAACCTGACAAGAAGTTTACAGATGATTATACCGACCTCATACAGGAGAACGGACAAACGACGATAGGTTACAATCATCTGGTAATGGCGGCAATGTGGAACAGGTGGTACCAGAGAAGTTACTATTATAATAACTCCTGCCAACTGTTGACGAGCATTCAGTCTGCGGTTGGGATGCGGAAGAAGCCGGATGAGGTGAAACAGTTCGAGCAGTGGTATTATAATGCACCCGACAAGGACAGGCTTGCAGGATATGTGAATTTCAGAAACCAATGTCCGCAATACGATTCACTGCTCTTACAAAATCCGTTCATTGATTTCAGATTTTACGGGTGGTATGGAACTCTTGGTTATGATACCCTGTCAAGTCTTGGTTTTCGTGAGGCTGATGTTGAGGATGCCTATAATGTTCTTTGTGCACAGGCTCCGATAAGGGATGCTTGCAGACAGGAGTTTGCTTCCGGTATGCTCTATTCCAAACAGGAGGTAAAGGCCAAGCTACAGAAGATATACGACAACTTGGGACTTTCCGGGAAAACAGCCAAGGCAACAGAACTGGCGCAATACCTTCCTGTTCGTGAAAGGCAGAAATTGAATGAAGAGGGCAAGAGGGTGTATTTTATCGAAATTCTGAATATATAAACAATGACATGGCAGTACGTTCATATAATAATGGACGGTACTGCTCGTTTTTTCTTGCCGGATGTATGCTGATATTCCATCCGTTCGGTCAAGGGAAGCAGGGGGATATAAAGTCATATTATCCATGTATCACATAAATGATGATATGTAAAAGTCAACTGAAAGCCCATTGTACCATGTGTTACTATAATTAATAATAATACTCACTCAGGCGGCGTGAGCCTACAACTAACGAAAGAAGAAAATATATTATATCCTAAAATCAACTTTTTTGCTAGAATGAGGGAAATTACTTATAAATGATATGTTTCAAAGGAAAATTGATTGATGCGTTCCATTAACTCATCCAATAGCGATTTGGTTATACAGAAACATTGTATTTTTATTCATTATCAATACCATTAATCATACCCTAAGTTTGTGGATACTTCGGCTTAATTCTGGAAATGAATAAGATTCCAATCCTTTTGCTAATCTCAACTTCCCATTTGCCTATATATTGTTTCAGTAAGTTATATATAAGCAACAATCCAATAAACCAGTTTCATTTTGGATCGTCTTTGGTCTGATGAATGGACTGAAGGAGTAATGTAAAGGGCTGATATGATATGTTTACTTCATGGTTATTATTAAAGGGCAAATAAAGATGGTGGCGGAAAATAAGTGGAGAAAATATAGACTTCTTTCCACATTACTTTAGGCACGTTTATCTATTGCTGTTTATATCTTCCAGCCTTGTGAAGTATTAAATAAGTATAGGGTAGGACACTGAGGGGATATACGCTTTATTATCATTTAGCTGGTAAGGACATTATGACTCTTTGCTGCCTTGGCCAATGCTTAAGTAGTTCGGGGTTCATGATATCTACGGCTGGTCATAAAGAAGTGATGAATATAAGATGTAGTTTGCTATCTGTTCATCATTGTTAGGAGGTTTATCTCAAAGCCGATATGGAGACTAATTCGGCAACTGGACTCTACATTGATCATTCATTTCATTTATCATTGTTCGTACAGATTTGAGATGAATAATGGATAAAATATAGGATAGTACCAAATAACTGGAGAATGACATGCAAGTTTGTTTCTCTATATCTTTGGGGCACTTTTGACACATTACCCTTTCCTATCCTCCTACTTTATGTATGTTGGTATGAAGCTAGAGTGGTGACGTCGGGAATTAACCAAAAAAGTGGGCTATGAGTTGTCTGTAACTTTTGGGGAGAATTTATCTTGTTAATGTCAAAGCTGGTGTTATAATAATTGTAACCTAAAAAGTTCTGTTAAGTGGAAATATCTCTATCTATCAGTCATGAATCGTAACTTAAATTTTAACTTCCATACTGGTTGTCCTCATGAATAGACTGTAATAGGTTGGTAACTTTTCCGTTGGTAATAGGTATATTCAATACGGGTGTAACTGATATTTTCTGTTGTAACCTAAATACAGATAGGTGTAACTTTATTGTAACCTTATAATGTAACTCTTTATTGTAACCTATAATTGCTCTCTTTGTTGGTTTTTAGATTGTTATATAAAATGTAACCGTAACTTTACTATTTTTAGGAAACGATTTTTAGGTTGTTGGATATGTATCTTGTACTTCTTATAATTTGGTTACATGGTAATAGTTCCTTGCCGGAAGAAAAAGAATTTCATATTAACTTTTCCGGTTTTATAAATGAGAATATTTGGCATGGGTACAACAAATGTTATATGTTGCGGAAATGCAAAAATGTAATCTATTTTTTTAAGAAAAAAGTTTTGCAATATCTCATTTGTTCTGTAATAAATTAAGAACTCCGCTTAGGCTTTGTTAACAAGCTGTATAAGAAAAGGGGCACACTTACTACCGGAAAAATATGCTAGCAGAATGGCGGTGTCAAATCAAATCTCTCTCCGTTTGATTTGTTGCAGATACTTGTTGACAGTCTTTCTGGACAAATTCAGGGATTTACCTATCATTTCCTGTGTCATTCCTTCATCATGCATCTGTTTCATCCGCAATAATATTTCCGGTGTAACCTCTTTACGTCTATCTTTTGGGGATGGATTGGAGGCTATTCCCTCTTTCATGCCGGACTGATTCCCTTCGTCAAGAGATTGTTCGGTGTCATTTGCCGGTGTGGAACCTTCTGCTGATGACACCGGACGTGTGCTCCCTGTTCCCTTTTTCCATTTTTTGAGAAGTATGGCATCTTCTTCAAGCATTGAGCATTCATACTCAAAGTGTAACTCAGGATCTTTCATGAGGTTGACAATGGATACTTCTTCCGGTATGGCATCGTATTTGTATTTCAGGCTCTTGAGAATGCGTTTGTTCTTGCCCAGTCTGCATTCTTCCAATGCGATGATGGAATTGGTGAACCGGCTGAACTCGGCCGCCTCCGCAATGTCTTCTAGTTCTATAGGGGTGTATTTATTATGCGTCTTTATGGTGTGTATTACAATTAATACGGTGAGGCTGTTTCCCCGGTTCTCATATTCTTCCTTCAATGCATTTAGCGCTTTAAAAAAGTCACCGACATCATTCTTGCTCTTATTTCTACTGAAGCTGGCAATATTGTCAATAGCTACCGTACAGTCCTCGTTAGGATGCTCGTTGGTAACGCGTCGGCGTATGTCATTGATTAATTTCTCCAGAGAGTTCAGATTGTTGTCCCTTACCCGTAAAAATGTTTTGGGATATTTATCCATTCCTCTTCTGAACCGATGGCGTATGTCGGAATTCCTCATTTCCCCGTCGTAATAATAAACGACTTGCGGGAGAATTTTTTGTTTTTCACAGATAGGGGTCAGTTTGGAGTTTTCTCCTTCAGCTATGGCTAGACCTATCTGCATGGTCAATATGGACTTGCCAACATTGGGGCGTGCACAGATCAGGCAGGTGTCTCCCTTGTAAAGAAAGTTATCGACTAGTTCAGTCTCCCGCTTACTATCACTTTTGCTGAGAACTTCATTGAGGGTTTCTGAAGGGATCATTTCATCTAGATTTTCAGTAACACTGTCAGGTGTTACTATTGCTTTTCTAGATTTCCTTTTTCTCAAAGACTCCTTTATTGCTTTGATTCCTTCATCAATGGCGCGCTTACCGGCATATATTGTTATTGTGACTAAGGGTGGTATACAAATCTTTTTTACTGTGTCACTTTTTATCCGAAATTTCATATTTCCAATTATCGATTTTTTAACAGATGATAGTATTAGATATAAATTATAAAGACCAGCTCTAATATCTATAGATGTCTCTGTTTTTCATTTGGTTTTTATTGCTGATAGAGAGGACATCAACGACAGTTCTTTTTTAAGCCATTTTATCTCTTATTCAATCTTTATGTGTATGTCTGAAGTTTTATACCATGCTTGAATACTTTTTTGTTCCCTTTTCAAATGTCATTATTTATATAAGATATCTCAGAAATAGTTTCTTTCTGTATTTACATGTTTCTGATGCAAACTAGAAATATATATTCATATTCTGGATTCCATAATTTTAGGACGTAAAAGTAGAAAATCTTTTTTGTTACTGCAAGTAAAATTTCTGTAGTTCTAGTTCTATGTTACTGTGTGAGTCACGATGACTTTGATTTCTTTTTTGTTCATTGATTAAAGACGAGGCGGTAAATTCTTCATTCTTCGTTGTTTTTTCAATATCTTATGCTAGTATTCAGATTTTACCTTTAGGATAATGTTTTGAACGTAGTTCGAGTATTTTGGTATTGTTTCTTCCTTATAGACTTGGGATTTTTATTCTCTGTAATGTATATGAGCGGATTGTTTCTGTTTGATAACACTTTATTCTAAAAACAAATTACTGAAAACTTGATACATACTTATAACTTTAAATTAATCTCTATTTTAGTCTATTTCCGTATAAAAATCTGGAACTATATGAAATAAAAGGTGTTTGTAATTATCAGATTATAAATAGTTTATTTGGTGGATATGGCGAAAATGAACGGTCGTACGCCTTCTGTGTGTGGATAATAGTTGGAATCTCCTATTCATACCTCGGTATACTCATTTAATTTGATAATATGAGATTAATGAAGATTGCTGTAGTTGAATACGGACAGTTGGGATAGAGTTCAGAAGGGGAAATGTAAACGCTGGTGTTATACGCGTCGCGTATCACGACCAATGAGATGTAAGAATGAATAGCAAATATACTTCATTTACAAACAGGGTTAAGAATATAACACACTACAAGGATGAAGTATTTTTGAATGAAGCTTTGTTTGTGGATTTAACTAGACTGTATATAGTCCTTTTTTTGTTCCTCATAGAACTGCGTCTTTCGTAGAAACTTTGATCAATAATATACATCTTGCCGTAAAATATATGTTATTTGATTGTGGCGGAAAAGATAGCGAAAAAAGTATATTTAAGCTATAACAAACTACTTGTAGAGGCTGCTTTTATGTGTTGTGACTGGCTTGAAACTTATCTCTTATCTGTATAGCTAATGGACTCTTACTACTCCCCCCCATAAACTTAATGATGAGAAAAATGCATATAATTAACAGTTGCATGATTAGAAATAGGCATATAGTTATAACGTGAGTTCGAAATAAAATTAGAAAATAGACAGTTGTCCGTCATGACAAAATTTACGTCAATGGCGGGCTTCTTTTCAAAACAATAGTATGCTGCGATAGCCGACAAAGAATTGGCTATAAAGTTACTGAATGAACGGTGTCTGGAATGTTCGATCTGCGCAATGTTCTTCAGTTCGTCATTGACCATTTCAATCAAGGTCCTTTTTCTTAGCAAAATCTTGTCGGCAATGCTCATCAGTGAATTCTTCATATTTTTTTAACTTTAGTGACAAACTGTATACTATTAAGGAAAAGGTTCTCAAACAGAGCTTGACCAATATATCCTTTGTCTGCACATAGTTTTTCTTTGATGTTCTCTAGAAACTTACCCTGCTTCAACGGTTCCCGGTCATCCACGTTTCCAGGCGTGAACATAAAATTGAGAATCTCACCCTTGTCATTGATTATCAGATGCAGCTTGAATCCGAAGAGCCATCCCATTGAACATTTTCCACGTTTGGCAAGTCCCTTAAATGTCTTATGAATAAGGATTCTTTGGTTACGACAAACATGTAAAGGAGTGGAGTCAACAAAACTGATACCGGTACAGGTTCCCAATAGTACTTTTATTGCTATTTCGCTAATTGTCAGTGAAATATATTTATTCTTATTTCGCACTCACGTTAGTTATAAGTATAAATGACTAGGTGTATAGTTATCCGTCAGACATAAAATAGCATAACGGATTACAGTAAATTCTTCATAGCTTCATCTACCTGTTCGTTATCAAAGCGGCTGAGATAAATTTGAGTTGTCCTTATGTCTTGATGTCCTAATGCTTCGGAAATAATTCCTATATTAACTCCTGACTTTTTTAATATCGTGGCGAATGAATGGCGTGCAACATAGGTCGTAACCTCTGCCTTGATATTCAATTCTTTCGCAAAAACTTTTAACTCTTGGTTTATTTGATGACAAACTTTATGCACCCTATTGTTTTTTTGCATAGGTGTGATATGTCTTTTCCCATGTAAAATGGGGAATAAGTATATCGCTTGCTTTTGATAATCCGCATATTTGTCTATGATCTGTTGTGCTTTGTCAGACAGCATAAGGTTTATACTTCCATGTGTTTTTTGCCGTTGATAAATCAATCTGCCATCAATAATATTTTTGGGTGTTAAATGTGCAATATCAACAAATGAAATCCCTCCACACAAATATGAAAAAATAAACAAATTATGGGCCAATTGTCTTAATTCGTTTTGACAGGAACAATTGGTGTTAATAATTTTAAGAATATCCTCTTTAGACAAAGCCCGTTTAATGGTTTTTGTGTTGAAGTGGCTTAGTTTGTATTCAATGAATGGATTCTTTTCGCGTGCCACTATCTTTGCCTCGATTGCCTTGTTGAATGTGGCGCGTAAGGTGCGGAATTGATAACTAAGAGTAGTGTCTTTATTCCCTTTGCTGCGCATCCAATCTTCAAATTTTCGACAAAAAGCAACATCTATATGGCTAAAGGTGTAATTCAACTTCTTGCCTTTATTAAAATTACGTAGAGTATTGTATGAATTGAGATAAGCGTAACTGTTTCCAATTTTACCCTTCTGCTTCAATGTTTCAATTAACGATAAATAAAACTCTTCTACGGTTTTGGCTTTAATCTCTTCTTTCTGTTCGTTGATTAAAGATGAGGCGGTAAATTCTTCATCTCTTGACAATTTTTCCAATATTTTATGCTGGTATTCTGATTTTACCTTTAGGATGATGTTTTGAATTAGCTCATAGTCTGGGCACTTAGGTTTGGGTTCTTCCTTGTTGAAATCCCAATGTTTAGGGTTTACAGATATTCCCAGACTTTTCATAACTCTCTTTTTGTTCTCTGTAATGCGTAACATAAGCGGATGGTTTCCGTTTGATAACACTTTACTCTTGAAACAAATCACTGAAACCTTGATACTCATTGCTTTAAAGGTTATGCAGCGGTTTACACTATGGTTTACACCAACTTTGATTTTACCCCATTTCTACTGCCAGAATCAAGAAATACCGTAAAAGAAAAAGTGCCGATAATCATTAGATTACCAGCACTTTACTCAGTCGGGGTGACTGGATTCGAACCAGCGACCACACGCCCCCCAGACGCGTACTCTAACCGGGCTGAGCTACACCCCGAATTGCGGATGCAAAAGTAGTGCTTTATTTTTAAATAGCAAATATTTCTGTGGTTTTTTGTTTCTTTATTTTGCAACTTCTTTATACTCTTTACACTAATCAAGGTACTTATATACCCATACATTCCCGATAAAAGTCTAATACTTCAAAAATAGTTTCCTTATCTGCTGTTTGGTTCAGACATATATCGCCTACTTCTTTGAGCAGAGTAAAGTTGATGATGCCGGCAGTATTTTTCTTGTCGTGCAGCATTAGTTCGTAGAGACGGTCGTATTGTTTACAGTTGAAGGCAAAGGCTCCGTAATTCTCTTTGATAAATTGAATGGTCTGGCGCATTTTCTCTTTTGGAAAGCCTGTTTTTATGTGTGAGAGGTAAAGCTCACATACAATTCCCCAGGCTACAGCATAGCCATGTAGCACCGGACGATTCTCTGCTAAAGCAAGGCTCTCAAAAGCATGTCCTATGGTATGACCGAGGTTAAGTGCTTTGCGTATGCCATGTTCTTTGGGGTCTTGTTCTACAATATTCTCTTTCACTTGAACAGAACGGCCGACCATTGCTTTGAGGGCGGCATAATCTATTTGTTCCGTATCGAAAGATAATAATTCTGTGAGGTGTTCGGGAGTACTGATGAGACCATGCTTCAGCATTTCTGCATAGCCGGAGAAGAAATTATGAGCATCGAGGCTGCGTAGAAACTCTGTTTCCAACAGCACACTGGAGGCAGGAGCAAAGACGCCGATCTCATTTTTCAGTCCATTGAAGTTTATGCCTGTTTTTCCGCCTACTGAGGCGTCTACCATGGAAAGTAGGGTAGTGGGGATATTGATATACGCTATTCCACGCTTGAAGGTGGCGGCGGCAAAACCGCCGAGGTCGGTCACCATGCCTCCACCCAAATTTATTAACAGTGAATGGCGGGTGGCTCCCTGTTCGCTTAGGGCTTGCCATACGGAAGCCAGAGTTTCCAGATTTTTGTGTACATCTTCTGCACCGATAATGATTTCAGTTGCATCCTGTATTGCAGGAATATTTTGCAGCTGTGGCAAGCAAAGACGGTGGGTATGTTCGTCGGTAAGGATAAAAAGCCTGTCATGAGGACACTTTTCGATGGCTTCTGCCAGGCTGTTTTCCAGACTCTCACAAAGAATTACTTCTAGTTTACTCATTTGGTCAATTACAAATTATAAGTTACAAATTACTAAAGGGAAGAGGACTCCCTTTATTTATTGTGCTACAAAGATAGTTCTTTCAACAATAAAACGTTATCTTTGTCTCCAAAAATACATGGATTTGTAAGATACTTCTCTATCTGCATTCCGCTATTTGGTAATTTGTAGTCTGTAATTTGTAATTAAGAAAATGAAAGCTTTACTTCCTGTGTACTGTCGCCCGCTTGGATATTTTGTAATTGCGTTAGCCTTGTTCCTTCCGTTCTTAATGATGATGATGGGCAAAGTAACGGATGCTAATTTGTTGTTTTATAAAGAATGTTCCAAACTTCTGATGATGTTGGGAGCATTGATGATAATATTCGCTTTGACAAAAGGAGAATGTAAAGAAGTGGAAGAAATACGAAATAAGGCCACAAGGAATGCGATATTCCTGACTGTACTTTTTATTTTTGGCGGCATGCTTTATCGGGTGGCACAAGGTGATCTCTTGTCCGTAGACTCTTCTTCTTTCCTGATATTCCTGATAATGAATGTTCTTTGCCTTGAATTTGGTATAAAAAAAGCGACTGTTGATCGGTTGTTTAAACGAAATAATCGATAATTAAGTAAAATCAATCTGTAAGGCGTTAAACCTTTTGCCCGTAAGTTTGTCAAATGAAGCAGTAACAAATAAACATTGTTGATTATTTAGAAGACAGGGCATGAAAATATTTATCACCGGAGCGATGTTGTTGCTTGCAACTACATTCTCTGTATTCTCACAAACAAAAAACATTACCGTATCCGGCCGCGTGGTTGAGGATACGAACGAACCAGCGGTACAAGCTACTATTCAATTATTATCATTACCGGACAGTGCTTATGCTGCCGGTGTTGCTACTACCGGAAATGGCCGCTTCACTTTACCCAAAGTGAGTGCCGGAAAGTATGTTTTGAAAGTTTCCTACATCGGTTTTAAGAATAAGTTTATTCCTTTACATCTCTACGCCAATGTACTCAATAAAAATGTGGGTACAGTGACACTCGAAACGGATGCTATTATGCTTGCCGAAGCAGTAGTTACTGCTGAAGCACCGCAAGTGCAGGTGGTGGAAGATACGTTGATGTATAACTCTACTGCTTATCGTACGCCGGAAGGTGCCATGCTGGAGGAACTGGTGAAAAAACTTCCCGGAGCGGAAGTTGATGATGATGGTAATGTGAAGATTAACGGTAAGGAACTGAAGAAAATTATGGTGGATGGTAAGGAGTTCTTTGGCGGTGATGTGAAGACCGGCCTGAAAAATCTGCCTGTCGACATGATTGATAAACTGAAAACTTATGATAAACAGTCGGATCTGGCACGTATAACCGGGATAGATGACGGTGAGGAAGAAACAGTGCTGGACCTTACTGTGAAGAAGGGCATGAACAGGGGATGGTTCGGCAATGCAGATCTTGCTTATGGTACGGAAGACCGTTATATGGCCCGCATGATGGTGAATCATTTTGTGGATAAAACCAAGTTCTCCTTAATCGGTTCGGCGAATAACGTTAACGATCAGGGGTTCTCCGGTGGTGGGGGTGGTCCGCGCTGGCGCAGGAATAATGGTTTGGTGGCAACAAAAACATTAGGTGCTAACTTTGCTGCGGAAACGTCCAAACTGGATATTGGCGGTAGTGCCCGGTATAATTACAGAGGGGCGGATATTATCAGTACTAATTCTTCCGAACGTTTCCTGCAAAATGGAAATTCATATTCCAACTCTAATTCTGTCAATAGAAACAAGAATATAAACTTTAATGCTAATTTTCGTTTGGAGTGGAAACCGGACTCTATGACAAACATCATTTTCCGCCCGAACTTTTCGTACGGAAAAACTGATAATGCTTCCGGTTCTGAGTCCGGAACATTCAATGCCGATCCGTATAGCTTGGTTACCAATCCGAACGACTTTCTTAATTTTGACCAGATGACGGATGATCCTTTGGAGGATATTCGTGTCAATGCAACAAATGATGCTTCTCTAAGCAAAAGCAAGAGCGTCTCTACGGAGGCTACTTTGCAACTGAATAGAAAGTTGAATAACCGGGGGCGTAACATTACTTTTCGTGGGCGCTTTAGCTATGGTGACAACGACAATGACCAGTATTCACAGTCTGAAACGCGTTACTACCAGATTCAGAGCATATTGGGAGGCGATTCCATACTATACCGTAACCAGTATGTCACAACTCCTACACACAATTATAATTATAGTGCTCAGTTGACATACAGCGAACCGATTGCGCGAGCTACTTTCCTGCAGTTCCGCTATCAGTTTCAGTATAAGTACAGTGAGAGTGACAAAACTACGTTTGATATGTTGAGCTATCCCGATTGGGACATCAACGGGCCTCTGCCTCCCGGTTATGAAACACACCCGGTGGATAGTTTGGGTAAGTACGCGGAGTACAGATATTATAATCATGACGCGTCCGTATCGTTGCGCTTCATTCGAGAGAAGTATCAACTGAGTGCAGGAATGTCTTTCCAACCTCAACATTCGACACTGTCCTATAAACGTGGTGATTATATGATTGATACGACACGCAATGTGTTCAACTTTGCTCCGAATATTGATTTTCGTTATCGTTTCTCCAAAGTGAGCCAGCTGCAGTTTATGTATCGCGGACGTAGCAGTCAGCCAAGTATGGAGAACTTGTTACCTATCGTCGACAACTCAAACCCGTTGAATGTCAGAGTGGGTAATCCGGGTTTGAAGCCTGCATTTACGCATAGTATGCGTCTCTTCTACAATACGTATAATGCAGAATTGCAGCGTGGTATAGTGACGCATGTCAACTTCTCGGCTACGCAGAATAGTATCAGTAACAGTACGGTATATAATGAACAGACCGGTGGAAGAATTACGACTCCTAAGAATATTAATGGAAACTGGAGCGCTTTCGGTATGTTCGGGTTCAATACAGCATTAAAGAATAAGAAATTTACCATTAACTCGTTCTCTAATATCAATTACACCAATAATGTGTCTTTCTTGTACAATAATGATACCAAAATAGATGACAAGAATACCACTACCGGACTTACATTGGGTGAACGGTTGAATGGAGCTTATCGTAATGATTGGTTTGAATTCGGGCTGAATGGTTCTATCTCTTATACTGCTGAACGCAGCAAGCTGCGTCCGGAAAACAATCAAGAACCTTATACTTTTTCTTACGGCGCTTTAACCAATATAACGATGCCTTGGAAGATGACGATTTCCACTAATATCACCAATCAAAGCCGTCGCGGTTATACAGATAGCAGCATGAACCGCAATGAGCTGATCTGGAATGCTCAACTTTCGCAGTCTTTCCTGAAAGGGGCGGCTACCGTAAGTTTTGAAATGTACGATATTCTGAAACAGCAGAGTAATATCAGCCGTTCGCTGACAGCAGATGCCCGTTCGGTGTCTTCCTATAATGGCGTCAACAGTTATTGTATGTTGCACTTTATTTATCGTCTGAATATTTTCGGCAGCAAGTCCGCACGCGAAAGTATGGGCCGAGGCCCTGGTGGCCCTGGCGGGCAGCGGGGAGGATTTAGCAGAGGACATCGTCCGTTCTAATGTTAATCAATGTAATAGGCCGCAAAAGTTCCTCTATTTTTCATACATTTGTTTTGCTCTTTATGACAGATGTATGTTTGATTGGAATTTCATAGCCGGCCTCGTTGCTACAGTAGCATTTGATATAATCTATTTTGGCGCAATTATCGGAACAATTACGGTTATCATTCTTGATAACCGTAACCCGGTAAAAACGATGGCATGGATATTGATATTGATGTTTTTGCCATTAGTGGGGCTTGTACTTTACTTCTTTTTCGGTCGTAGTCAGCGTCGTGTACGTGTCATTGGTAAGAAAAGCTACAACCGCCTGTTGAAAAAACCGATGGCTGAATACCTTGCTCAGGACTCGTGCACGCTTCCTGTAAATTATAGCCGTCTTATTTCTTTGTTTCGCAACACAAATCAGGCTTTCCCTTTTGACGGGAATCGTGTAGAAATCTATACGCATGGGCTTTCCATGTTTCAAGCTTTGCTGCGTGAGTTACAGAATGCTACGAAGCATATTCATATGGAGTTCTATATTTTTGAGGATGATGCTATCGGACGTATGGTGCGCGATGTGTTGATAGATAAGGCAAGGCAGGGAGTAGAAGTACGTGTTATTTACGATGATGTGGGTTGTTGGCATGTTCCTAACCGCTTTTACGAACAGATGCGTGAGGCAGGAGTAGAGGTGCGTAGCTTTCTGAAAGTGCGCTTCCCTTTGTTTACCAGTAAAGTGAACTATCGTAATCACCGTAAGATAGTGGTGATTGACGGACGCATCGGGTTTATTGGCGGTATGAATTTGGCAGAGCGTTATATGCGTGGTTTTTCCTGGGGAATCTGGCGTGATACGCATCTTTTATTAGAAGGCAAGGCTGTGCATGGTTTGCAGACTGTCTTTTTGCTCGACTGGTATTTTGTAGATCGTACATTAGTTACGTCCGCCCGTTATTTTCCGAAAGTGGATAATTGTGGTACTTCGTTGGCGCAGATTGTAACAAGTGAGCCGATAGGACCTTGGAAAGAGATTATGCAGGGACTTGGTATGGCCATAACGGGAGCGAAGAAATATTTCTACATACAAACTCCTTACTTCTTGCCTACGGAAGCCGTTGCTGTCGCTATGCAAACAGCTGCTTTAGCCGGGGTGGACGTGCGTTTGATGCTTCCTTATCGCGCGGATAACAGACTGACGCATTTAGGCTCTTGTTCTTATTTGGCAGAGGCACTGCGGGCAGGAGTGAAAGTATATTTCTATAAAAAAGGTTTCCTGCATTCCAAATTGATGGTGTCGGATGATGAATTGTCTACTGTGGGCTCTACAAACGTGGATTTCCGAAGCTTTGAGCATAACTTTGAGGTGAATGCATTTATATATGATACGGAAACTGCTCTCCAAATGCGTGAAATATTCTTGCAAGACCAACGGGAATGTGTACAGGTATTCTCCAAAAATTGGGCGAAACGTCCTTGGTATCATAAAGCGGCAGAAAGCGTGGTACGTCTGCTGGCTCCGCTTTTATAACTTGGAAAATTGGAAAAAGGAGAAATTGACACTGCCATACACTCTTCTTTCTATAAAATGAGGATGGCTTTCAAAGTTATTGGTCTTCCCATGTTCTAATACAAATAAACCTTCTTCTTTTAAGAGGTTATTTTCAAAGATCAGATCAGGTAGAGTCTCAAGTCCTTTTAATTCATAAGGCGGGTCGGCAAAGATGAAATCGAACTGTTCGCGGCCACCTCGTATGTACTTGAACACATCACCGCGGACAGGCAGACATTTGTCGGTCTTTAGTTCACGCATTATTTTGCAGATGAAAGCATAGTGGTCGCGGTCTTTTTCTATGCTGATGACTTGGTCGCAACCTCTGGATACGAGTTCAATACTGATGCTTCCTGTGCCGGCAAACAAATCGAGGGCGCGTACGCCTTCTTCAAAGTCTATGTAGTTGGATAACACATTGAATAGATTCTCTTTGGCAAAATCCGTAGTGGGGCGTGCCTTGAAGCTGTGAGGCACGTCAAAGCGTCTTCTTTTGTATATTCCGCTGATTACTCGCATAGGTTGATAGCTTGTAGGTCAAGATTATAGGCTGGATTCATGATGAATACCTGCCGGATGAATTTTTTTAGTTCGGGCAATAGCTCTTCCTTGTCGGACAGTTCGCCTGTGAGGTGAAGTTCGTCACGTTCTTGCTCCATGCCGAGCTGTTTCCATATATAGAGAATGTAGTAGATACGGTCGTTGGTCTCCTTACAGGCAAAGGCATTGGCAAATATCAACCGGCCGCGTTCGTAAGCATATATGTCTACGGCTTCTTTACGCAGATGTATGTACATTTTCCTGCAATTGCCTAAACGACTTTTGGTTGCAAAATACTCAATAAACGGGCTTGCCTGCGAATAGAAACGGATATCGGGATATTGCTCGCGCAAAAGGGAGCAGGTGCTCTTGTCCATGCCAAACAGTACGACTATGTTGTTTTTATGCAGGATGTTGTATTGTACAACTTCATTGTCTTGCTTGGGATGATTATGATAGAATACGGTCTCTGTTTGCTCGTCCTCGAAAAACTCCAGCGGAATGAACGTAAAACGCTTGTTTGCCATGAGCACATTGACACGACGGAAAGAATGGTTCAGCCATTCTACTTCTCGGAAGGCTTGTTTAAGATTGGCAGTGAGGGACAAAGAAGTGTCTACCTCATGTTCGTGGAAAGAAAGCTCTCCGTCGCCGAGAGGATTGAATATAGAAAAAGAAAATCCATCCGTACTGAGACGGATGGATAAGGTATATTGTTCCGATTTTGTAAAATCAGTTGTTTCTATCATACGTATGTCGGTGGATTATTCCCAGTTACCGGCGTTGTTGTTAGCTGTTTCCAAGCTACCAATCATCA
>ERZ791884.243-NODE-243-length-67097-cov-10.725724_pt1 | contig 67097 bp, 67 predicted proteins | sample MGYA00509941_ERZ791884 | MGnify/ENA primary metagenome ERZ791884 (study PRJEB30046, sample SAMN00792095) | human gut metagenome | study: EMG produced TPA metagenomics assembly of the A metagenome-wide association study of gut microbiota in type 2... | reverse complement strand
TTTCGTGTAGTTTTAGTTTTAAAATCTGACACGATGACTACAGGAACAGGTACAAACTTTGACCCATTCGTAGTCGAATAGAAATTCAAACATTTAGTAAAAGTATGTGTAACGCTATATTGATAGTATTTGCATATACTTTTTTAATTTTTTATTCTATTTTTTTCTTTTTCTCATATCATTTACTAGGAGGCAATTATATGGACAAGGAACATACAATTAATAATTATAATCATAGCATTAATGTACTTGAAAGAAAAAATATATTGGTTACTGGTGTTAAGAAGATAGAAAGTTTTGATGATGAAGAATTTCTAATGGAAACTGTTATGGGCTTTTTAGTATTAAAGGGAGAGGGATTAGAGCTTTTAAAACTTGATACTTTACAGGGAAATGTTTCTATTAAAGGATTACTAAAGTCTTTCTCTTATTTAGATGAAAATATGAAAAAAGATAAGGAAAATAGTATTATTAGTAGGCTATTTAAATAATGGAATTATCAATACAATTACAGGCTCTTACCGTTTCTTTTGTTTATGGGATTTTGTTTTCCTATTTAATTAAGATTCAATACCGGTATCTATTTGAAAGCAAATTATATTATAAAATTCTGATTACTACTTTGTTTATTTTTGATAATTGTTTACTTTACTTTTTAATTCTTAGAATGATAAATAATGCCATGTTTCATATTTACTTTTTACTTTTAATTATTTTAGGGTATTTATTTGGAGTTAAGTTATTAAAAACTAGAAAAAAGTAATTGACATCTTTTTGTAAAGATACAAAAGATGTCATTTTATTTTGTTGGTAAAATAATAATTTTGTTTTATAATGATACTAGGAGATGATTAGGGTGGCTAGTAAGAAAAATAAAGTTAAAACTAAATACCGTTTATGTTTATTCATTCCTATTTGTTCTCTTATCTTAATTACTATTTTTGTATCAGTAGGTAGTTATTGGTTAAAAATTGCTGAAAAGTATCAAGAAAGACAAGAGTTACAAAATGAAATTGTAGCTTTAAAAGAAAAAGAAGAAGAATTAAAAGTAGATGTTGAAAGATTAGAAGATCCTGATTATGTAGCTAGATATGCTAGAGAAAAGTATATGTATTCTAAAGAGGGAGAAATTATTTTAAGATTACCTGATGAAGATAAATAAATTTGATAAAAAATATATGTAAAGAAAGTATATTTCTTTTTCTTTTGGTAGTTGTTTTTAAATTCTTATGGTAAAATATTAATTGTGTAAACGAATGGTGGTGTTTATGAAGCAGGCTTATCAATATTTGTTTAACTTAATAAATGAAAAAGAAATAGTGGTTGTAGGGTGCTCTGGTGGACCTGACTCTATGGCTTTACTTTATATGTTAAATAAAATTAGAAGTGTTAAAAACATATATTTAGTATGTGCTCATGTAAATCATAATATTAGAACGGTTAGTAAAGAGGAACAATTATTTGTTGAAAAATGGTGTTTAGATCATGATATTGTTTTTGAAACTATGACTATTCAAAAATATGGTGATGATAATTTTGAGAATGAAGCACGTACTATTAGATATAAATTTTTTGATGATATTGTTAGGAAATATAATGCTAATTATTTAATGACAGCTCATCATGGTGATGATTTAATGGAAACAATTTTGATGAGAATTGTGCGTGGTTCTACTTTAAATGGGTATGCAGGTTTTCATAAATTGGTAGATAACGGTAATTATAAAATAGTAAGACCTCTTATCTTTACTACTAAGAGTGAGATTATGGAATATGATAAAAAGTATAATATTCCATATGTTATTGATAAGACTAATTTTGATGATATACATACTAGAAACAGATATCGTAAAGTTGTTTTACCTTTTTTAAAGAAAGAAAATCCTAATGTGCATGAAAAGTTTATAAAATTTAGTAATACTTTAGAAAAATATAATGATTATATTAATAAACAGGCTAGTAGATATTTTTATTCTGTTTATCATGATAATGTATTAGATATTCCTAAGTATTTAGAGTTAGATGAAGTGATTCAAGATAAAATTTTAAATATGATACTTGCTAATTTTTATACAGATGATGTAATGCTTATCAATGATAGACATATTGAGTTAATTCATGACCTAATTCAATCTAAGAAAAAGAATACCTATATATATTTACCGAATAATGTAAAAGTTATGAAAGAGTATGATAAATTATTTTTAATAAGAGAACAAAATCAAGTTGATAATTATGAAATAGAATTATTTGATTATGCTAAATTACCAAATGGTAAACATATTAAAATGGTTTCTTCTTGTGATACAAATGGTAATGATGTATGTCGTTTATCTAGTAGTGAAGTCAAGTTACCTCTTTATATTCGTACTAGAAGACATGGTGAAAAAATGGCTTTAAAAGGAACAAATGGGCATAAAAAGATAAAAGATATTTTTATAGACTGTAAAGTTGCAATGAAAGATAGAGAGTTATGGCCAGTTGTAGTGGATTCTAATAACGAAGTTATCTGGATACCAGGTCTTAAAAAGAGTAAATTTAACAAGCAAAAAAATGAGAAATGTGATATAATAATAAAATATTATTAAAGGAGATGCAAAAATGAATAAAAATACAGTAAAAAAAGGTTTATTACCTTATTTATTTTTAGTACTTGTTATCTTTGGTGTTTATTATTTATTTAATGTACTTAATAATCAACCTAAGGTACTTACTTATAATGAATTAATTCAAGCACTTGATGAGGGAACTGTTACTGAAATGTCAATTACTCCTAGAGAAAGAGCAGTTGTTTATGAAATTTATGGTAAATTAAAGAATTACAGTGAAAATGAAAGATTCTTTATTCGTGTTCCTCTTACAGATTCTGTTATTAAGAATGTGTTAGAAGCTGGAAGTAATAATGAGTTTAAGTTAACTACTAATGTTGACCCTGAATCTAGTTCATTCTGGTTAATTATTGTTAATGTATTACCAATTGTTTTAATTGTTGGCTTTGGATTCTTCTTCTTAACTAGACAGATGAATGGTGCTAATAAATCTATGGATTTTGGTAAGAGTAGAGCTAGACTTTCTAATGATAATGGCAAAGTAACTTTTAAAGATGTTGCTGGATTAAAGGAAGAAAAAGAAGAAGTTAGTGAGTTAATTGATTTCTTAAAAAATCCTAAAAAGTTTACAAAACTTGGAGCTAGAATTCCAAAGGGTGTTTTATTAGTAGGTCCTCCAGGAACTGGTAAAACATTACTAGCAAAAGCTGTTGCTGGAGAAGCTAATGTACCTTTTTACTTTATCAGTGGATCTGATTTTGTAGAATTGTTTGTTGGTGTAGGTGCTAGTCGTGTAAGAGATATGTTTAAACAAGCTAAACATACTGCTCCTTGTTTAATCTTTATTGATGAAATAGATGCAGTTGGTCGTCAAAGAGGAACAGGTCTTGGTGGTGGACATGATGAAAGAGAACAAACTTTAAACCAATTACTTACGGAAATGGACGGTTTTGGAGCTAATGAGGGTATTATCATTATGGCTGCTACAAACAGAGCCGATGTATTAGACCCAGCACTTCTTCGTCCAGGTAGATTTGATAGACAAGTAACTGTTGATTTACCAGATGTTAGAGAAAGAGAAGAAATCTTAAAAGTACACGCTAGAAATAAAGTATTAGCTCCTAGTGTAAAACTTGAATATTTAGCAAAGCGTACTCCAGGATTTAGTGGAGCAGCACTTGAAAACTTATTAAATGAAGCTGCACTTTTAGCAGTTAGAAGAAACAAAGAAGCTATTACTATGAGTGAAATTGATGAAGCTACTGACCGTGTTATCGGAGGTCCAGCTAAGTTATCTAGAAAATATACAGAACATGAAAGACAAGTTGTTGCTTACCATGAAGCAGGTCATGCTGTTTTAGGTATTAAACTTCCAAATGCTGAAGATGTTCAAAAGATTACTATTATTCCTCGTGGTCAAGCTGGTGGTTATACTTTAATGATGCCAAAAGAGGAAACTTATCTTGCTACTAAGAGTGAGTTACTTCAAAGAATTACTGGTTTACTTGGTGGTAGAGTTTCAGAAGAAATTCATTTTAAAGAAGTAACAACTGGTGCACATAATGACTTTGAAAAAGCTACTAAGATAGCTCGTGCTATGGTTACTGAATATGGTATGAGTGATTTAGGACCTGTTCAATTAGAACAACAAGAAGGTGGCGTATTCTTAGGTAGAGATTATAATAAAACTAAGAATTTCTCTAATGAAATCGCACATGAAATTGATAAAGAGGTTCGTAAGATTATTGATAGCTGTTATAAAGAAGCTACTCGTATCTTAAAAGAAAACCAAGATTTAATTAAGTTAATTGCAGATGCATTACTTGAAAATGAAACTATTACAAAAGAACAAATTGATTCTTTAGTAGAAACTGGACACATGCCTATTGAAAAAGAAGAAACCTTAACTGAATTAAAAGCTAAGGCTAAAGAAAAAGGTATTAAAGGTTATACTAAAATGACGAAAGAAGAATTAGAAGAAGCTATTAAAGAAGATTAATAGTTTCTTTTTTTAATTTTGTAGTATAATATGGTCATTTAGAAAGGGCTATATATATGAAATTTTCTATTGATAGATTATTTTTAAAAAAAACAAAACCAGTTTTTGATATGTCTAAAAGTAATGACTTTAGTAAGGAAGTTATTTCTGTTGACAAAGATGATTTTACTTATAAAATAAGTGTTAATAATGACTGTACTTTGCAACATTTTATTGAGAAAATTAGTAATACTTTTGATGAAGAACTAGTAAATAGGATATCTAAAAATATTATTTTTGTTGACCGTTATAATATTTCTAAACAAACGATATATTTATTAGAAAAAGAAAATATATCATATTGTATTTCTACTAACGCATCTAAGTTGCATATATCTGAAAAAATTGAAGACCATGTTTTTACTAAAGAAAGAATGATTATCATTGATGAGTATAATCGCAATTATCAATTCACTTCAAAGTTGTTTGATGCTAATGGTAATATAAATGAAACAAAACTGTATAATTTTGGAGAATCTACTAATAAAAAAGAAGCATTGTTAGAAATACAACAATTATTATTAGGTTTAAAAGATTTTAAACAAATTAATAGGGTTTTAAATATTAGTCAAGTTTATTCTTATTTATATTTAGTAGATGAAGAAGACTATTTTCCTGTTATTGAAAATGATATTATGTGTTTATCATGGCGTTTTCAATCAGTACGCGAAAATAAGAATGTTAATCAGTCAAGCTTTGAATGTCTTGATATTATTATAAAGGAAACAATGGAAAACATTGGAAGTATTTCATATAATTATTTATCTAGTGGTTTTACTTATGGTGGCAATGTTAGTTACAATATTGAAAAACCATTTCGCAATAAACATTATGCTAGTATGGCTTTAGGCTTGTTAAAAGATTTATTGAGATATAATGAATATACTGGTGATAAAGATATATATGTGGCAACATTACCAAATAATGATTTCTCACAGAGGGTAGCTATTAATAATGGTGGAAATTTATTTTACGCAGGTGCTGTTCCTGAAGATGATTCTGTTTACTATATTGATGGTGTTAAGGAAGTTAAAGTTTATAAAATTAAAATATAAATTCAATAATAATAGCTTCCTTTTTCTTTTCATTTTTTCAGATTTATGATATTATCTATAGTGATTTGAGGGATAGTATGGTTTATATTGGAAATGTAGAAATAAAACATAAAACAGTGCTTGCACCTATGGCAGGAATTGGAAATTCTAGTTTTCGTAAGATTATTAAGAAAATGGGTGCTGGATTAATATATGCAGAAATGGTAAGTGATAAGGCTTTATTCTATCAAAATAAAAAGACAGTTGATATGCTTTATATGGAAGAAATGGAAAGACCTATTACGCAGCAGATATTTGGTAGTGATAAAGAATCTTTTGTTAGTGCAGCTAAATTTATCTATGAAAATATGCACCCTGATATTATCGATATTAATATGGGGTGTCCAGTCCCTAAAGTAGCAGTTAGGGCTCAGGCAGGGAGTGCTTTACTTAAAAATCCTGAAAAAATACGAGATATTGTTTCTAGTGTTGTTTGTAGTGTACCAATTCCGGTTACTGTTAAAATCAGAAGTGGTTGGGATTTTGACCATATTAATGCAGTAGAAGTTGCTAAAATATGTGAGGAAGCTGGTGCTAGTGCGATATGTGTTCACCCTAGAACACGTAGTCAAGGTTATAGTGGAAAAGCTGACTGGAGCATTATTAAAAAAGTAAAGGAGGCTGTTTCTATTCCCGTAATTGGAAATGGTGATATTGTAGATATTTACAGTGCTAAAAAAATGCTAGATGAAACAGGGTGTGATCTTATTATGATAGGTAGGGGGGTACTTGGTAATCCTTGGTTGATTAAGCAAATAAATGCCTATCTAGAAGAAGAAATTATCTTACCTAACCCTACTTTTATTGAAAGAATTGATATGTGTTTAGAACATTTGAATAACTTATACGAATTAAAAAATGAAAAACTTGCAGTATTAGAAATCCGTAATCATATTGCTTGGTATTTAAAAGGTATGCCTAATTCTAATGAAATCAAGAATAAAATATTTCTTCAAAAGCATATTTCTGATATAATAGAAATATTAAATGAATATAAGACATATATTTATGAATTAGAAAGTTAGGTGATTATTATGTCTAGTGAAAAGATAGAAGAGGCTTTAACAAAAGAAACATTAAAAAATGATAAACCATATTTTTTCCCTCGTCTTGTTGCTTATATTATTGATGTTACTTTAGTATCTATCGTATGTAGTGGTATTTTGTTTTTATTTCCTAAAAATGAAAACTATTCTAAATATTTAAAAGAATATCAAGAAGTTCAAACCAATTTTATCGATAATAAAATAGAAGCAGCTGAGTACATTCATAAAGTAGCTGATATTACTTATGATATAGATTACAGTAATGTATTATCTATGATAGTAGAAGTTGTGTTATTAATTCTTTACTTTATTGTCTTTCAGTTTTATAATAAAGGACAGACTTTTGGTAAGAAATTAATGAAATTAAGAGTGGTAAATAATAATGGAAATGAGTTAACCTTAAATCAAGTTACTTGTCGTGCGCTTATTATAGATTCTATTTTAATTAATCTATTTATGATAGCAGCTTTATTATTTTCAGGAAGAAATTATTATTACTATGCTAGTCTTTCTTTACAAATTCTTAGTGGGATTATTATCTTTGTTACTTTAATGATGATATTTTTCCGTAAAGATGGTCGTGGTCTTCATGATGTTGTGACTGGTACTAAAGTAATTCAAGAAAATTAGGAGGTATATTATGAGAACTTTTTCAGAACAAGAAACAGTTAGAAGAGAAAAATTAGAAGAAATTAGAAAAGTATGTAATCCATACCCAGAAAAGTATGTAAAAACACATTCTTTAGAAGATGCAAAACTATTAGAAGACGGTACTACTGATGTTAGAATTGCTGGTAGAATTATTTTTGCTAGAAAAATGGGTAAATTAAGTTTTGTTAGAATTCGTGATTTAAAAGGTGATATGCAACTTGAATTTAAAATTGATGTTGTTGGAGAAGAAAGATACGATTTCTTTAAAAAGTTAATTGATACAGGTGATTTCATTGGTGCAGAAGGTGAAATATTTACTACCCAAACTGGTGAAAAGACACTTCGTGTTCATTCTTTTGAATTTTTAGGAAAGGCTTTAAGACCACTTCCTGAGAAATTCCATGGACTAGTTGATACAGAACTTAAATATCGTCAACGCTATGTAGATTTAATTACTAATGAAGAAAGTAGAAAAGTATTTTTAGGTAGAAGTAAATTTTATGCCTTTTTGCATAAATTTTTAGCAGATAATGGTTTCTTACAAGTAGAAACTCCTATTATTCAAACTGCTGTATGTGGAGCTAGTGCTAAACCTTTCTATACTCATCACAATGCTCTTGACTTAGACTGTAATCTAAGAATTGCGCCTGAGACTTTCTTAAAACAGTGTATCGCTGGTGGATTTGATAGAGTTTATGAGGTAGCTAAGTGTTTTAGAAATGAAGGAATGGATTCAGAACACTTACAAGAATTTACACAAGTAGAATGGTATGCTTCTTATTGGAATTATGAAGATAATATGAAGTTTTATTCTAGATTTATTAAAGAGTTATTAATGGAATTAGTTGGCACTACAACTATTGAATACCAAGATAAAGTATTAGATTTTGGTAAAGAAGAATGGGATAAAATTAATTACTGTGAAGCTATGACTGATATATTTGGTTTTGATTTTTTAAGTATTGATGAACCTAGTGATTTAAAGAGTAAGATTATAGAAAAAGGTTTATTTACAGAAGAAGATTTAGCTGATTATAAGTCTTTAAGTCAAATTATCGATTTTGTATATAAAAAGAAAATAAGAGCTAATATTGTTGATCCAACTATTATCTATAATTATCCTAGTGTATTAATTCCACTTGCTCGTAGAAATGATAATGATTCTAGAAGAATTGATGTTTTCCAAGTTGTTGCTGCTGGAACAGAATTATGTAAGGCATATTCAGAGTTAGTTAACCCTATCGAACAAAGAGAAGCCTTTGAAGGACAGTTAAAAGCAAAAGCTCAAGGTGATGACGAAACTATGGATTTAGATGAAGACTTTTTACTTGCCATGGAACAAGGTATGCCACCTATTTCTGGTTTAGGATTTGGAATTGATCGTTTAATGATGCTTATTTATAATGTACCATCTGTTAGAGATGTAGTATTATTCCCAATTATGAAACCAGTTGAAAATAAAGATGATCTTATATAAGACTAGAAAAAATATCTAGTCTTTTTGTTTTTTTTCACAAAACTTTCACTTAAAATAGTTTGTATTTTGTTTTAAATTATGTATAATTATTATGGGAGGGTTAATATGAAGAAACATAATATTTTAAAAGTAGTTTTACTATCTATACTAGTAGCTTTACTATGTACTTGGATTTTTCCATCTGCTTCTTATCAATCATCACTTACTGTAGGTGATAGAAGTCAACTTGGAATTTTCGATTTATTCTCTTATACTGTAGAATTATTTCGTTATTTTCCATATGTAGTATTAATGACTTTAGCTATTGGTATCTTTTATGGAGTTGCTTATAAAATTCCAGCTTATCAAGTTCTTTTAGAGAATCTTGTTAAAAAGTTTAAGGGAAAAGAAAATATTTGTTTAGCAGTTATTATGACTTTAATTGCTGTTATCGTTTCTGTTTCTGGACTTTCTTTTGGAATTATATTTGTATTTCCATTCGTTATATCTTTAGTATTATTAATGGGGTATAACAAATTAGTTGCAGCTAGCGTAACTGTTGGTTCTACTATCGTTGGTATTTTAGGTACTACTATTGGTTCTAATACAACTTATTATATTAATGCTGTATTAAGTACTGAAGTAACAAATGAAATGATTACAAAAGTAGTTATCTTAGTTGTTGCATTAGTATTACTTATTTACAATGTTTTAGCTTATGCTAAGAAAACTAAAAATAATACTGACAAAGTAGTAGATTTTGTTCCTAATAAAACAGAAGGAAAAGAAGAAAAAGTATCAAAGAAAGCTGATACTAAAAAAGATACTAACAAAAAAGAAGATAAATCTTCTAAAAAGACAGATACTAAGAAAAAAGCTGCTACTAAAAAGACTTCTAGTACAAAAGCAAAAACAACTGCTAAGAAAACAAGTACTAAGACAAGAGCTTATGATTTAAAATCTAAGGTTGAAACTAAAGTAACTGTAAAACCTAAGAAAAAAGTGAAAACTTGGCCATTTATTTTAGTATTTGATTTAGCACTTATTTTATTAGCTATTTCATCATTTGATTGGTCTGGTGTATTTGAAGTTAAAATCTTTAGTGATGCCTTAACTGCTATTAAAGAATTTGAAATTGGAGGATTCCCAATTTTTGCTAAAATACTTGGTAAGGTAAACGCATTTGGTGAATGGTCTTTAACTTCTGAAATGCCTACACTTATCATTATTTCTTCTGCATTCTTAGCATTTATCTATGGATTAAAATTAGATGAATTCTTAGATGGTGTAGTAGATGGTGTTAAAAAAGCTATTAAACCAGCTATTTATATGTTATTAGTATATTTAGTATTAGTTATTGCTACTTATAATCCGTTCCAATTAAATATTACTAAGTTCTTCTTGGATATGACTAAGGGATTAAATGTAATTACTATGTCAATTGTTGCTATGATATCTAGTGTTATCAATATTGAGTGTACTTATGTTGCTCAAAGCACATTACCTTATGTAACAACAGTAATTACTGATTCTGCTTTATATCCATTACTTGCAATTATCTTCCAATCTATTTATGGATTAGTAATGTTAGTTGCACCTACTAGTGTAATATTACTTGGTACATTATCATATTTAGGAATTTCATATGGTCAATGGTTAAAACATGTTTGGAAATTATTCTTACAATTATTAATTGTTCTTGTAATTATATTCTTCGTTGTGTTTTTAATCTAAGACAAATAAAAAGAGCTTCGGCTCTTTTTTTAGTTTATATATTTTTTATATTTTTGATATAGTCCCTGGATTTGAATAAAAGTATTTGGACTTACTTCTTGTTTGATTTTATTCCAAATGTCCTCTTGGTTATCAAAAATATCTTCCCAATAGTTTTTAATATAGAAGTAAATTGTATCTATTTCTTTATCACTTACTTGATAATTGTTTTTACCAATAAACTTTATAATATCTTCTTTCTTTAACCTTTCAATATACTGTTTTAGTATTGATTTATACATTTCATTCCTCCTCATAATAGTATATGTCTTAGTTTTTATTAAATTTAAAATTTTGTATAAACTACTGATATTTTCATCATAATGTTCATAGAATATAAGGGAGGAATTATTATGTTTTCTAATTTTAGTGAAGAAGCACAAAAAATATTAATTAATTCAAAAAAAGAAATGCAAGAGTTAAAACATGCTTATGTGGGTAGTGAACATTTATTCCTAGCTATTTTAAAACAGAAAAGTGATATTAGTAAAAAACTAAATGATTTTGGGATTACTTATTCTAAGTTTAAAGATAAATTAGTGGAATTAGTGGGGATTGGGAAAGAAGAAAATCATTGGTTTTTATATACGCCATTATTAAAAAGAGTAATGGAAACAGCTTTATTAATCAGTAAAGAATCTTCTAAAGGTGAAGTAACTGGTGAACATTTAATATTCGCTATTTTAGAAGAGGGAGAGGGAGTAGCTGTTCGAATTTTAAATAAAATGGAAGTAGATATTTCAGACTTACAAGATTATTTTTCTTCTAAACTTAGCAGTAAGAAGAAAAATGGAAAAAAGAAATTACTAGTGGAAGAATTTGGAGTAGATTTAACGAAGAGAGCTGTTAATAACGAACTAGATCCAGTTATTGGTAGAGAAGAAGAATTAAAGAGGGTTATGGAGATTCTTTGTCGTAGAGGAAAAAATAATCCTTTACTAATTGGAGATGCTGGGGTTGGGAAAACTGCTATTATAGAAGAGCTTGCTAGATTGATTTCTCTTGATAGAGTGCCAGAAAAATTAAAAAATAAACGAATTATTTCCGTATCTATTGCTACTTTAGTGTCTGGTACTAAATACCGTGGTGAATTTGAAGAAAGAGTTACTAAGATGTTAAAAGAATTAGAAAATAGTGATGATATTATTTTATTTATTGATGAAGTCCATACTTTAATGGGTGCAGGTGGAGCAGAAGGAGCAATTGATGCTGCTAATATTTTTAAGCCAGCTTTAGCTAGAGGAAAAATTCGTTTAATTGGTGCTACTACAACTGATGAATATAAACAAACAATAGAAAAAGATAGGGCTATGGATAGAAGATTTCAAACCGTATTTATTTATGAGCCTAATGATGATTTAGTGTATCATATTTTAGATAAATTAAGACCTATTTATGAAAAATATCATGGTGTTAAAATTAATGATAAAGAATTAAAACTAATTGTGAAATTATCTAATAAATATATTTATGATAGAAAACAACCTGATAAAGCTATCGATATTTTAGATGAAGTGTGTTCTAGAGTTTCGTTAATTCATCATAGGCCATCTTCTAGACTGGGTAGCTATAAAGAAGAATTAACGCAAATTATTGATAAAAAGAATCAATATATTATGAGGCAAAACTTTGAAGATGCTACTATTGTGAAGCAACAGGAAAAAGCGCTCCTTACTAAAATTAATCAATTGGAATTAAAATGTAATCATAGAAAAATAATTCATATCATTGGGGAAAATGATATAGCAGAAGTAGTTTCAGAGAAAACAAAAATACCTGTTTATGAAATTAATAGTAGTTCTTATAAATATATGAAAGACTTGGAAACAAGATTAAGAAAAGAAGTAATTGGGCAAGAAGAAGCAATAACGGAATTAGTGAAGGCAACAAAGCGAATGAAACTTGGTTATAAGGACTATGATAAACCTTATTCTTATTTGTTTGTTGGTTCTACGGGAGTGGGGAAGACAAAACTTGCTTTAGAATATGCAGATTATCTGTTTGGTAAAGATAAGTTAATTCGTTTTGATATGAGTGAATATCGTGATAGTAGTTCAATTACTAAAATTATTGGTTCTGCGCCTGGGTATATCGGTTATGATGATGGCAAAAATAAATTAGAAGAAATTAGAAAGAATCCTCATTCTGTTATCTTACTTGATGAAATAGAAAAAGCCCACCCTAGTGTTTTAAATTTATTTTTACAGATTTTAGATGAAGGTAAGATTACAGATTCTAGAGGAAACACGGTTCATTTTAATCATCATGTAATTATTATGACTTCAAATATTGGTTGTCATCAGGATTCAGTTGGTTTTACCCAAGAAGTTAGTAAAGAAGATAGTAAATTAAAAGAGTTTTTGTCTTTAGAATTATTAAATCGTATTCAAAAAGTTGTTTATTTTAAGAAACTAGATAGTAATGATATTAAACAAATTATTAAAATAAAGTTAGATTATATTAAGAAAAAGTTTAAAGAAAGAAATATTAAAGTTCATATTAGTGATAGTATTATTGATGATATAGTAGTTCTTACTAGGTACCCAGAATTTGGGGCTCGTAAGATAGACCAAGTTTTAGAAGATAAAGTAGATGATACTATTATTGATAGTATTTTAGAGGGAAAAACTAATATCTATGTAAATAATCATAGTTAGTTTTTCTTTTTTTCATGAATTCTAGTAGTATTATGCTATAATAGAATTATTATTTAGTGAGGTGATTTTATGAAAATTTATAATACACTTACCAAAACTGTAGAGGAGTTTGTTCCTCATGAAGATGGAAAAGTAAATATGTATACTTGTGGACCTACTGTGTATCATTTTGCTCATATTGGTAATCTTCGTACTTATATTTTTGAAGATATTTTAGAAAAGGGATTACGCTATCTTGGCTATTCTGTTAAGAGAGTTATGAATATTACAGATGTAGGACATTTAACTAGTGATGGTGATACTGGTGAAGATAAAATGGAAAAGGGTGCATTAAGAGAGGGAAAGACTGTTTATGAAATAGCTAAGTTTTATACAGATGCCTTTTTTAGTGACTGTAATAAATTAAATATTAAAAAGCCTAGTATTGTGGAGCCAGCTAGTCATCATATTGATACTTATATTGAAATGATTTCTAAGATGCTAGAAGATGGGTATGCTTATATTTCTAATGGAAATGTTTATTTTGATGTTAGTAAAGCTAAAGATTATTATCAGTTATCTGGTAAAAATCCTGATGATTTAATGGTTGGGGTTCGCGATACGGTAGATAGTGATAGTGCTAAGAAAAATCAAGCTGACTTTGTGTTATGGTTTACAGACAGCAAGTTTAAGAATCAAGATATGCGTTGGGATTCACCATGGGGAATTGGGTATCCTGGTTGGCATATAGAATGTAGTGGTATTAGTTGTAAGTATTTAGGAGAGTATTTGGATATTCACTGTGGTGGAGTTGATAATGTTTTTCCACATCATACCAATGAGATTGCACAAAGTGAAGCATATTTTGGACATAAATGGTGTAATTACTGGGTACATGGAGAACATTTAAACGATCAAACTGGTAAAATGAGTAAATCTAAGGGAGAATTTTTAACTGTTTCTTTATTGGAGGAAAAGGGGTATAATCCTTTGAGTTATCGTTATTTTTGTTTAGGTAGTCATTACAGAAAGATACTTGTTTTTTCATATGATGCTCTAGATCAAGCACAGAATGCTTACTTTAAGTTAAAGAATAGAATTGCGAAACTAGATAGAACACCTGATTTACATGAAGATAAACTTGATTATTATCAAAATAAATTTAAAGAGGCACTTTCTAATGATTTAAATACTTCTAGTATGCTTACTTTGGTTTATGACGTATTAAAAGATGATAGCTTAACAGATTTTACGAAACTTTATTTAATTGATGATTTTGATAAGGTATTGTCTCTTGATTTAATTGATAATGAAAAGGAAATTGATTCTGATTTAGAAAGTTATATTCTTTCTAAGATAGAGGAAAGAAATCAAGCAAAACTTGCGAAAAACTTTTCACTAGCTGATTCTATTCGTAATGAATTATTAGAAAAAGGGATTCAGTTAAAAGATACTAGAGATGGTACTGTATACGAAATATTATAGTTTTGAGATTGTCTTTACAGGCAGTCTTTTCTTTTTTTGTGGAATTTGTTTTTTCTTTGATTTGTTTATGTTATGATATTTTTAGAGGTGTTTGTATGGATAAGTCAATTTCGGTAATGGAAGTAAATGTTTTGGTACTTGCTTATTTAGGTGATACTATTTATGAAGATTATATTCGTAAATATTTAATATATAAGGGAATCGGGAATGTAAATGATTTACAGACAGAATCAATTCAGTATGTAAGTGCTAAGGCACAGGCTAAGTTTTTAATGCAGATGATGGAAAACAAATTTTTAACAGAAGAAGAAATAAGTGTTGTGAAAAGAGCTAGAAATTATAAGAGTCATTCTCACCCTAAAAACTGTGATATTATTACTTATAAACAGGCAACTGGTTTGGAAGCTTTAATTGGTTATTTGGAATTAAAAAATTATCATAATCGTATTGATGAAATTATGGAAGAAATATTGGAGGGAACATTATGTTAGTATATGGTAGAAATGTAGCAGAAGAATTTTTGAAAAAAAATGAAAAAGTTAGAAAAGTTTATTTACAGACTGGTTTTCATGATGAAAATTTAATTTTCCTTATAGGAAAATTCAAAATTCCGACTGTTTTTAGGGAGAAAAAAGAATTAGACCAACTTGCAAAAGGTGTTCATCAGGGTATAATTTTAGATGTTGTGGATTTTAGTTATGCAGATTACCATGACTTTACGAATGATGATAATTCTTTTATTATCATTTTGGACCATTTAGAAGATCCTCATAATTTAGGTGCTATTATTCGTACTAGTGAAGCAGCTGGTGTTAGTGGTATTATTATTCCTAAGGATAGAGGAGTTTCCATTAATGCTACTGTTATTAAAACAAGTACAGGCGCAATTGATAATATTCCCATTTCCATGGTTACCAATTTATCTAATACTATTTCTGATTTAAAAAAGAATGGTTTTTGGATTGTTGGTACTGATATGGTAAATAGTACGGATTACCGTGAAATTGATTATTCTGGTAAGATTGCGTTAGTAATTGGTAATGAAGGTAGTGGAATGTCAAGAATGGTTCGTGAATCATGTGATTTTATAGCTAGAATTCCTATGTATGGTAAAGTAAATAGTCTAAATGCTTCAGTAGCAGCTGGTATTATGATTTATGAGGTGGTTAGACAGAAAAGAAGGTAGAAAATGTCAACATATAGGGATTTAAATGATTACGAAATTATGTATTTAGTGGAAGAAGAAAATGATGATGCAAGGGAATTATTGTTTGAAAAGTATAAACCGATTATTTATCGTTTAGCAATTAGTTATCAAAAGGAAGCAAAACAGTATGGTCTTGAATTAGAAGATTTAATTCAAGAAGCTTATGTAGGACTTTCTAGTGCTGTTAAAAATTATAATTCTGATAATAATGTTTTATTTTATACATATGCAATTGTATCTATGAAAAATAGGATTTTAAATGTTTTAACAGCTAAAAGTTCTACGAAACATAAATGTTTAAATCAGGCAATTTCTTTATATACGCCGGTTAATAAAAATAATGAATGTTATTTGATTGATATTACTGAAGATAAAAATGAAGTATTACCACAGTTATTGGCGGAAGAAAATGAAACTGAAAATATTATTCATGATTTTATTTTGTCACTAGATTTTCCTCATTCTTGTATTTTAGAATTAAAGATGAATGGCTTTTCAAACTATGATATCGCATCTTTATTAGATTATCCACTTAAAAATGTTACAAATTATCTATTTCGAATTAGAAAACAGCTTAAGCAAAATTTGAAAGATATAAAAGACTAGATTTTTATTTTATGTCATTGAAAAAAGAAATTTAGATGATATAATTATACTAGGTGGTGCTATGGCAAAGGTAAGTTTAATTAATACAAATTTAAAAAGTGATACCGTTTCTCAGAAACAAGTAGCGTTAGTTTTAATGGATATGATGTTAAAACAACTACATAAAAATAATTATATGGTTAGAAATTTTGATGTTAATAATATTTATTTTGAAAATGGTATTTACGAATTTGATGAAAATAAAATTATGCCGATTACTAGTGTTGTTGCTGATAATAAAGAACAGGCAATTTTACATAACTTAACTTGGATGTCTATGGTAGCTCTTTGGCTATATTCTGATAATCCTACTACAACATTAATATCACCTGAATTTGTTAGAAATAACTTTGATAGTTTTTCCTTTTGGTACCCTCAAGAAGATAGAGAGTATTATAGGTCTGTTTTAGTAGATGGTACTATTTCTTATTATTCTGATTATGTTATTAATAAAAATAAAAATCAAGATGGTAAAGGGCATTCTTCGAATTTAGCCTATATGAAAGCAACAGAAGCTGGTAAAATGTTTGCAAATAAAGATGAAGCAGCTTTTGGACATACTTTCTTTTTGATGACAGTTGTTGCATCATTAATGGTTATCTTAATTGGAGTTATATTTTATTTCTCATAGTTATTGACTTTATTACCTTTTTGTGCTAATTTATTGGTGAACACGGAAAGGTGTTTTTATTTTGATAAAAAAGGTTAGGTGGGTATATGGCAAAGGTTGTAAAAGACACAAGAGAAGTTATCGATGTTGATGAAGAACTTGCTAAGATTAAAAAAGAAGAAAAGACACAAAAAAAGGTTGATTCTAAAAATAGTAAGAAGAAATCACAAAAGAAATCAGTAAAAAGTAAAAAGACGAATAAGAAAAAACATTCTAAAGTTGTTACATTCTTTAAAGAAGTAAAGAGTGAAATGTCAAAAGTAAAATGGCCTTCTAAAAAAGATATGGTTAAATATTCAATTGCAACTATTATATTTATAGTATTCTTTGCAGTATTTTTCTATTTAATAGATTTAATTATTGCATTATTAAAGGCAGGTGTATAGTGATGGATAAACAATGGTATGTAGTAAATACTTATTCTGGACATGAAAACAAAGTAAAAGAAAAACTTGAAATGCGTGCTCAAAGCATGGATATGAAAGATTATATTTTTAGAGTAATTGTTCCAGAACAAAAAATCATTGAAGAAAAAGATGGACAAACAAAAGAAAAAATTAAAAAAATGTTCCCAGGTTATATTTTGGTTGAAATGGTTATGAGTGACGAAGCTTGGTATGTTGTTCGTAATACACCTGGTGTTACAGGATTTATTGGTTCTAGTGGAAAGGGAGCTAAACCAACGCCACTTCAACCTTATGAAGTTGATAATATTTTAAATAATATGGGTATGAGTAGATTAGATGTCAACAAAGAATTAGAAGTAGGAAGCAAGGTTAAAATTGTTAGTGGACCATTCTCTGGAATGTTTGGTACAATTGATTCTGTTGATGCTGCTAATCAAAAAATTATGCTACTTGTAGATTTATTTGGACAAGAAACTTCTGTTGAAGTTGGTATGTCTGAAATAGAAATGGCATAGTTTTATGGAAATAACGAAAGATATGTATGCACAACTTAAAAATCTATCTTATAAGTACTGTTTATTAGATATAGAAAAGAAAGATAATAAAGCTAGGAAAGTGATGAGTTTGGAATTAGCTAAGTATAATGATTCTAAATTAAATGATATTATTATGCATACTTTTGACTTTCCATATGATTATGAGTTGTGTGAATTTTTAATTAAAAATAAGTTATCAGATGAAAATATTATATTTGCTAGTAATATTTTTCATATTTCTAGTGATTTAGTTAATGATAAGTGTAATGAATATGTTGAATTTGGCTTTATGGAAAGTGTCCATAGTAAAAAAATAGATGTCAGTTTGATAGAAAGACTAACAAATGTTTATTTTGACGTTAATCCGAGTGAAAAATAAGAAAAATCACTTGATTTTTACAGGGTTTAATGATATTATTTAGGGGCTATATGTTTATATAGATAAATTCGATTAGTGGGAAGCAAGGCTAAATACCATATACTTATGGTAAGCGGATAGCTATTTGAACCACTCACGAAGACAAAAAATTATAGGAGGTGTTTTTCGTGGCAAAAGAAGTTGTTAAGAAAATCAAATTACAAATTGCTGCTGGTAAAGCTACACCTGCTCCACCAGTTGGAACAGTTTTAGGACCTGCAGGAATTAATTTACAAGATTTTTGTACTAAGTACAATGATGCAACAAGAGAAAAAATGGGAGATATTTTACCAGTTGAAATTTCAATCTATGATGATAGAAGTTTTGATTTCGTAATTAAGACTCCACCAGCTGCATTCTTATTAATGAAAGCAGCTAATGTTAAAAAAGGTGCTAGTAAAGGTTCTAACGAAACTGTTGGTACAATTACAAAAGCTCAATTAACAGAAATTGCAGAAACGAAATTACCTGATTTAAATGCTTACACAGTTGAAGAAGCAATGAAAATTGTTGAAGGAACTGCTCGTAACATGGGAATCAAAGTAGTAGATTAATAAATACTTATTTATTACTATGTGGGAGGATCCGCACTCCTAAAAAAATCCGTATTTTCGAGATTATCGAAATAAACCACATAAGGAGGAATTAAAGTGAAACAAAGAGGAAAGAAGTATGTTGCAGCTTGCGAAAAAATTGAAAAGAATAAAGCATATTCTAAAGAAGAAGCTGTAAAATTAGCAAAAGAAACTTCAGTTAGTAAGTTTGACTCTACTGTAGAAGTAGCTGTAAGACTTAACTTAGACACAAAAAAGGCTGATCAACAATTAAGAGGAGCTATCGTTTTACCTCATGGCACAGGAAAAACTAAAAAGGTATTAGTTATTGCTAAAGGTGAAAATGCTACTAAAGCAAAAGAAGCTGGTGCTGATTATGTTGGCGATGTTGACATGTTAGGAAAAATCGAAAAAGAAAATTGGTTCGATTTTGATGTTATGATTGCTACTCCTGATATGATGCCTTTATTAGGAAAATTAGGTAAAGTTTTAGGTCCTAAAGGATTAATGCCAAATCCTAAGACTGGTACTGTAACAATGGACGTTACTAAAGCAGTTAATGAAGTTAAAGCTGGTCGTGTTGAATATAGAACTGATAGTTTTGGAAATGTACATGGTATTATTGGTAAATCTTCTTTTACAGAAGAACAATTACTAGAAAACCTTAATGCATTTATGGCTACTATTCTTAAAGTTAAACCTGCTACAGTAAAAGGTGATTATGTTAAGAATATCGCTATTACAACTACTATGGGTCCTGGAATTAAAATTTTAGTAAATTCTTTTGACAAATAGTAATTGGTAATATATAATATTAGTAATTTATTGGTGCCATAGACAGCAGGTATATAAATAAATCCTGCCGAGGACTTTATATAAAGTTTAAAAAAGTCCTTGGGTAACCAGGGACTTTTTATGTGGCAACCCTAAATTAAAAATTATGAGGAGGTGTAATGGTGGCAAATGTTAATATTCTTGCTAAGAAACAAGAAATTATTGATGAAGTAAAAGCTAAAGTTCAAGAAGCTACTACTGTTGTATTATTTGATTATCGTGGTCTTACTGATAACGAATCTAAAGAATTAAGAGTTAAACTTCGTGATACTGGTGCTGATTATAAAGTATACAAAAATACTTTAATGGCTAGAGCATTTAATGATTTAAACATTGATGTTAATACTAGTTTAGAAGGACCAAGTGCTTTTGCTTATGGTAATGATGCAATTGCTCCAATTAAGGTTTTAACTGATTTTGCTAAAACTCACCCAGCATTAGTTTTAAAAGTAGGGATTGTAGATGGAGAATTAACAAGCCAAGCAGAACTTGCTGAACTTGCAAAGATTCCATCAAGAGAAGGACTACTTACTATGTTAGCTGGTGCATTAATTGGTATACCAAGAGATTTATCAATCAGCTTAGATTTATATGCTAAACAAAAAGAAGAAAATTAATTATTAAAAATTTAAGGAGGAAATTAAAATGGCTAAATTAACAAAAGAAAGCTTTATCGAAAGTTTAAAAGAAATGAGTCTTTTAGAAATTAAAGAATTAGTAGATGCAATGAAAGAAGAATTTGGTGTTGATCCATCTGCTGTTGCAGTAGCTGCACCTGTTGCTGGCGGAGCTAGCGAAGACGAAGAAAGTTCTACAGTATCAGTAGTAATCGCTGATGGTGGAGCTGCTAAAGTTGGTGTTATCAAAGTAGTTCGTGAAATTACTGGATTAGGATTAAAAGAATCTAAAGATATCGTTGATAACAATGGTGTTGTAAAAGAAAACATTTCTAAAGATGAAGCTAATGAAATCAAAGCTAAGCTTGAAGAAGCTGGAGCTACTGTTGAATTTAAGTAAAATAAATTCAATATAAAAGGAACTATCCGTTTGGGTTAGTTCCTTTTTTCTTTTGTATAAACATTTGCATAATTTCTTCTTTACTACAAGGTTTGGCACGTTGCATACGAATTTTTTGATTAGCATCGTTTATCATTTCAACAGTAATTGTTCTTAAATGAAGAACTTCATCTTTTGACTGGTGGAAAGCATTTTGGATTGTTTTTTCTGATGTTAACAAAATAGTCTTTAAGGCAGTTAGTGTAGATTTATTTAATGGACGCTTTTCTAATAGTTCTTTTCTAGTTATTCCATATTTTGATAATATTTTTTCATCATCTAATTTAGCTATAAAAACTAATACTTTTAATTCTTCTTTTGTTGTTGGATAAATATCTGCCATTTCTTCTCTTGTTAAATGATATTCGTTATATAATTCAACATCTGTTAAATTAGCAAGTATTTTCCAAACATCTTTTGTTTCTTCTGTTAATGGGTATTTTTTTAATAATTGAACAATGTTTGTCTGAAATTTCTTTTCGAAATCTTTATCACTAATTTTAAATAAATCTGCTATGATTCCTTTATCTGTATCTTGATATTTAATTTCTACAAAAAAGCATTTCTTTGCATGTACCTTTTCAGGATGCCTATTATATAAAGAAAATCTTTCTTTTATCATTTTTTCTTCAAAGCCTAGCATTCTCATTAAATTTAAATCTGTAATAAAATTTTTTCTATCAGAACGCAAGATGGCATTTTTTGTTAGTTCTAGACTGGTTTCTTTATCATATCCTTCTTTTAAAAATAAGTCATATAGTTGACTGAATTTTTCTTCAAAGAATGCAAAAGATCCATTTACATTATAAATTTTAGTTTTTATATTACATTTTCTAAATCTATCAATTTTCATAATAAACTTTACATATTGATTAAACATAGTTTCATCTAAGTTTAAATAATCAAGTTCACTTTCAATATATTCTCTTACTTCTTCTTCTGTTAATAGTTCACTATTCATTTTATTTACTCCTTCCTGCATAATGTGTGCTATTATAGCATATTTTACATAGTTTCGCAATATTGAAAAAATTGCTTGAAAAAAATTTACTTGTGTTGTATTATATAGATACGAAAGGAGAACTAACTGTTTTTTGTTGATAGTTGGTTCTTTTATTTTTTTGAGGTGATACTTTTGGCCCAATATTTTGATAATGTTGATTTAAAAAGTGAAATTAGAAAATTTGATGTCGATGTCTTGAATTATAAAATGATTTTTTATTCTGATAATGGGGTTTTTTGTAAAGAACATTTGGATTATGGAACTAAACTGTTATTGACTTCTATTCCTTGGAAGGAAGTAACTGGTAATATTTTAGATGTTGGTTGTGGCTATGGTCCGATTGGAATTTTTGCATCTAAAGTTACAGGAAATTCTGTTACCATGTGTGATATTAACAAAAGAGCTTTACATCTAGCAAAAATGAATATAAAAGAAAATAATGTAGATATTCATATTATAGAAAGTAACTGTTATGAAAATATACATGATAAATTTCAAACTATTATTACGAATCCACCAATTAGAGCTGGTAAAAAAATAGTTTACGAAATTTTGTTTCATGCGAAAGATTATTTAACAAGTGATGGTAAACTATTTTTAGTTATTCATAAAGACCAAGGTGCTAAATCATTAGTAAAAGATTTAGAAAAAGAGTATAAAGTTACTGTTTTAGAAAAAAATAAAGGTTTTTTTGTAATAAAGTGTGAAATTCGTTGACTTGTTGCGGATTTTATGCTAATAATATAAATTGGCAACGTATTATTTTTAATAAATATGTTCTTTGATTATTATGTATAGGGGTGAATTTTAGTGGCATATAAGATAATTAATTGTGGTGACTATCGCCAAAGAAGAAGCTTTTCTAGAATTAGAAATACTTACGAATTAAAGGATTTACTAGAAATCCAAACAAAATCATATCAAGACTTTATTACTAATGGTATTAAAGAGGTATTTGAGGACTTATTCCCCGTAGAAAATTTTTCTGGTACTCTATCTCTAGAGTTTGGTGATTATCATTTTGATGAACCAAGATTTTCTATTAAAGAATGTAAAGATAGGGAAACAACTTATTCTGCTCCACTTAAGGTTGATGTTAGACTTTTTAATCATGAAACAGGAGAAGTAAAGGAACAAGAAATATTCTTAGGTGATATGCCTATTATGACAGATAGTGGTACGTTCATTATCAATGGTGCTGAACGTGTTATTATTAGTCAATTAGTGCGTTCTCCAAGTGTATATTTTAATCGTGAAATTGATAAAAATGGTAGAGAATTAATTACTTCTCAAATTATTCCTACACGTGGTACTTGGCTTGAGTTTGAAACTGATGCCAGAGATGTATTATATGTAAGAATTGATCGTACTAGAAAGGTAACTTTGACAACATTGTTGCGTGCTTTTGGCTTGTCTAGTGATGATGATATTCGTGAAATGTTTGGTAAAAGTGAATATATTGAAAATACTATAGCAAAAGATTCTACTAAAAATACTGATGAAGCATTAATTGAAATTTATGAAAAATTAAGACCAGGGGAACCAGCTACTTTGGATTCTTCAAAGAACCAAATTATTACTAGATTTTTCGATGAATTCCGTTATGATTTAGCTAAAGTTGGTCGTTATAAATTCAATCGTAAACTTAATGTAATTGATCGTTTACTTAATCAAACTTTAGCAGAAGATATTAAAGTAAATGGCGAAGTAATTATTGAAAAAGGTGCTTTACTTACTAAAGATGTTCTTGATACTTTAAGACCATTATTAGAAGATGGTTATGGAGTAAGAGAAGCAAAAATTAATGAAGAATTAGACAATTATAAATTAATTCAAGAAATTAAAATTTATAATCCTAATAATAAAAAAGAAATTATTACAGTTATTGGAAATGATCAAACACTTGAAGTTAAAAGACTTACTATTTCTGATGTTTATGCATCTGTATCATATTATTTATGTTTATTAAATGGTGTTGGTAATTATGATGAAATTGACCATTTAGGAAATCGTCGTATTCGTCAAGTTGGTGAATTATTACAAAATCAATTTAGAATTGGTGTTAGTCGTATGGAAAGAGTTATTCGTGAAAGAATGACTACTCAAGAGATGGAAGAAGTAACTCCTAAAACATTAATTAATATTAGACCAGTTACTGCTGCTATGAAAGAATTCTTTGGTTCTAGCCAATTATCTCAATTTATGGACCAAATTAACCCAATTAGTGAGCTTACTAATAAGCGTCGTTTATCAGCATTAGGACCTGGTGGATTATCTAGAGATAGAGCTGGTATGGAAGTACGTGACGTTAATCCTTCTCACTATGGTAGAATCTGCCCTATTGAATCTCCAGAAGGTGCTAACATTGGACTTATTACCTCTTTAGCAAGTTATGCTAAAGTAGATGAATATGGATTTATTATGACTCCATATCGTAAAGTTGAGAACTGTAAGATTACTGAACAGGTAGATTATTTAACAGCTGATGAAGAAAATGATGTTATTATTTCTGAATCTACTGTATCTACTAATGATGAAAATATTATGACAGATAAGTTAGTTTCTGCTAGATTTAGAGGAGATACTATCTTAGTTAAACCAGAACAAGTAGATTATATTGATGTTAGTCCACAACAAGTAGTAGCTGTTACAACAAGTTGTATTCCATTCTTGGAACATGATGATGCTACTCGTGCTTTAATGGGTGCTAACATGCAACGTCAATCTGTACCATTATTAAAAGCAGAAGCTCCTTTAGTTGGTACTGGTGTTGAATATATTGCTGCTCGTGATAGTGGAGCCGCTATTTTAGCAAAAGCTGATGGTATTGTTGAATATGTTGATGCTAAACAAATTGTTATTAAAAATAAAACAGGAAAAGATACTTATTATTTAGCAAACTTTGAGGAGTCCAACCAGGATTCATGTTATCATCATAGACCAGTTGTTCATGTAGGCGATCAAGTAGAACGTGGACATGTTATTGCTGATGGACCTAGTATGGATAAAGGTGAACTTGCTTTAGGTAAGAATGTCGTAGTAGCATTTATGACTTTTGATGGTTATAACTATGAGGATGCTGTTATCTTAAATGAAAAATTAGTAAGAGATGATGTTTATACTTCTATTCATATTGAAGATTATCAAATGCAATGTCGTGAGACTAAGTTAGGACCTGAAGAAATTACTCGTGATATTCCTAATGTTGGTGATGATGCTCGTAAGAACCTTGATGAAAATGGTATCGTTATTATTGGTACTGAAGTACATGAAGGAGATATCTTAGTTGGTAAAGTTACTCCAAAAGGAATGGCTGAATTAACAAGTGAAGAAAAATTATTACATGCTATCTTTGGAGAAAAGACTCGTGAAGTTCGTGATACATCTTTACGTGTTCCACATGGTGGAGAAGGTATCGTTCATGATGTTAAAATTTATTCAAGAAAAGATAATGATGAATTACCAGCTGGCGTAAGTAAAGTAATTCGTGTATATATTGCTCAAAAGCGTAAAATTCAAATTGGTGATAAAATGTCTGGACGTCATGGTAACAAAGGTGTTATTTCATTGATTTTACCTAGTGAAGATATGCCATTCTTACCAGATGGTACTCCAGTTGATATTATGTTAAATCCACAAGGTGTACCAAGCCGTATGAATATTGGACAAATTCTAGAGTTACACTTAGGTATGGCTGCTAAGAAATTAAATGTTCATTTTGCTACTCCAGTATTTGATGGTGCTTCTAACCAAGATATTATTGATATGATGAAGGAAGCTGGAATGGATGAAGATGGTAAGACTATTCTTTATAATGGTCGTACTGGTGAACCATTTGATAATCGTATATCAGTTGGTGTTATGTATATGATTAAACTACACCACATGGTTGATGATAAACTTCATGCTCGTTCTACTGGACCTTACTCATTAGTTACACAACAACCTCTTGGTGGTAAAGCTCAATTTGGTGGACAGAGATTTGGTGAAATGGAAGTTTGGGCATTAGAGGCATATGGTGCAGCTCATACATTACAAGAAATCATTACTTATAAGTCTGATGATGTACTTGGACGTGTTAAAGTATATGAATCTATTGTAAAAGGTGAAGAAATTGATCAAGCTGGTATGCCAGAATCATTTAGAGTATTAATGAAAGAATTCCAAGCTTTAGGACTTGATATTTCTATTATTGATGATGAAGGACATGAACTTGATTTAAAAGAAATTGAACAAGATGAGTATAAAGATGAATTCAATACAAATGAAAATGAAATAGATGCACCATTAATTACAGATGATGATGTTGATGATGAAGATAGTAGTTATGAATCTGATGAAGATGATGAATTTAATGATGATTTCGACTTTGATGAAGAAATGATTGAAAAAGATTTAATAGAAGGAGATGAATAATATGATAGCAGTTGATAAATTTGAAGCTTTAAAAATTGGTATTGCATCTCCTGAAAAAATTCGTGAGTGGAGTTATGGTGAGGTTAAAAAACCAGAAACTATTAACTACCGTACTTTAAGACCAGAACGTGATGGATTATTCTGTGAAAAGATTTTTGGGCCTACTAAAGATTTCGAATGTGCTTGTGGTAAGTATAAGAGAGTACGTTATAAGAATATAGTTTGTGATCGTTGTGGAGTTGAGGTTACTCGTAGCAAGGTAAGACGTGAGAGAATGGGGCATATTGAACTTGCTACTCCAGTATCTCATATTTGGTTCTTTAAGGGTGTTCCATCTCGTATGGGTCTTGTACTTGATATGAGTCCAAGAGATTTGGAAGAAGTATTATACTTTGTTAGTTATGTCGTTATCGATAAAGGAAATACTCCACTTGAAAATAAACAAACTTTATCTGAAAAAGAATACCGTGCTTACTATGAAAAATATGGAAATACTTTCAAAGTTGGTATGGGTGCTGAAGCAATTAAAGAGTTATTAAAGAAAGTTGATATTGAAAAAGAATTAGAAGAAATTACAAAAGAATTAGAAGATGCTCAAGGACAAAAAAGAACAAGATTACTTAAGAGAATTGATGTTCTTGATGCATTCCATAAATCTGGTAATAAACCTGAATGGATGATTCTAGATTGTATTCCAGTTATTCCTCCTGAACTTAGACCAATGATTCAACTTGATGGTGGTAGATTTGCTACTAGTGATTTAAATGATTTATATCGTCGTGTTATTAACCGTAATAATCGTTTAAAGAAATTAATTGATTTAGGTGCTCCATCTATCATTATTCAAAATGAAAAGCGTATGTTACAGGAAGCAGTAGATGCTTTATTTGATAACGGACGTCGTGGTAGAAGTGTAACTGGTGCTGGAAATAGACCTTTAAAATCACTTTCTAGTATGTTAAAAGGTAAACAAGGACGTTTCCGTCAAAATTTATTAGGTAAGCGTGTTGACTATTCTGGCCGTAGCGTTATCGTTGTTGGTCCATCACTTAAGATGTATCAATGTGGTATTCCTAAGGAAATGGCACTTGAATTATTTAAACCTCATGTTATTCATGGCTTAGTAAGTAAAGATATTGCACATAATATTAAAGCTGCTAAGAGATTAATTGAAAATCAAGATCCTATTGTTTGGGATGTTGTTGAAGAAGTAATTAAAGAACACCCAGTATTATTAAACCGTGCTCCTACACTTCATAGACTTGGTATTCAAGCATTTGAACCAATCTTAATTGGTGGTAAAGCAATTCGTTTACACCCACTTGTTTGTACTGCATTTAATGCAGACTTCGATGGTGACCAGATGGCTGTTCATGTACCTTTATCGGAAGAAGCTCAAGCAGAAGCTAGACTTTTAATGTTAGGTGCTAATAACATCTTACATCCAAAATCAGGTGACCCTATTGTTACACCAAGCCAGGATATGGTTTTAGGTAACTACTATATTACTATGGAAAAAGCTGGACTTCCAGGTGAAGGAAGATTATTTAAAAATACTAATGAAGCTTTAATGGCTTATGAAAGAAGAGAAATTACTCTTCATACAAGAATCGTTATTCCAGTTGATTCTTTCAAATATAAATTATTTACAGAAGAACAACATGGAAAATATTTAGTAACTACTGTTGGTAAGATTAAATTTAATGAAATTTTACCTGATTCATTCCCATTTATTAATGAACCAACTGATGATAATATTCAAAATATTACACCAAATAAATACTTTATTGAAATGGGACAAAATATTCCTGAAGTAGTTGCTAATATGCCTCTTGTTAAACCTTTTGCTAAAGGTGTATTAGAGAAAGTAATTGCCCAAGTATTTAAGCGTTATAAAACAACTGAGACTTCTATCATGCTTGATAAGTTAAAAGACTTAGGATTCAAATATTCAACAATAGCTGGTATTACAGTATCTATGGCTGATGTTGTAAGTAGTGATAAGAAACCTGAAATTGTTCGTGATGCTCAAAAGGTTGTTGACAATATTAATAAACAATATAAACGTGGTTTAATTACTGATCAAGAAAGATATGAAAAAGTAGTTGAAACATGGAATGCTGCTAAAGACAAAGTTCAAGCAGAACTTCAAGAAAAAGCTAATGCTGATTTAGATAACCCAATCTTCATGATGATGCACTCTAAAGCACGTGGTAATATCTCTAACTTTACACAAGTTGCAGGTATGCGTGGTTTAATGGCTAAACCAAATGGAGAAAGTGTTGAAATCCCAGTATTATCTTCATTCAAAGAAGGATTATCAGTATCAGAGTTCTTCTTAAGTACACACGGTGCTCGTAAAGGTAGTGCCGATACCGCATTAAAGACTGCCGATTCTGGTTACTTAACTCGTCGTTTGGTAGATGTTAGTCAAGATATCATTGTTCGTGAAGAAGATTGTGGTACTGACCAAGGTGTTGTTGTTCATGCATTTATTAATGACAAGACTGGTAGTGTAATAGAATCACTTCGTGATAGAATTGTTGGTAGATACACTAATAAGAAAGTAATTAATCCTACAACTAAAGAGGTTATTTGTGATAAATTAACTTTTGTTACTGAGCAATTAGCTGATAAGATTGTTGCTAGTGGTGTTGAAGAAGTAGAAATCCGTACAATTTTAACTTGTGCATCTAAACATGGCGTATGTCAAAAATGTTATGGACGTAACTTAGCTACTGGTAATTTAGTTGAAGTTGGTGAAGCAATTGGTGTTATGGCTGCTCAATCTATTGGTGAACCTGGTACTCAGTTAACCATGAGAACATTCCATACTGGTGGAGTTGCTGGTGGAGAAGATATTACACAAGGTCTTCCTCGTGTACAAGAGTTATTCGAAGCTCGTATTCCAAAAGGAAAAGCAACTATTGCTGAAATCGATGGTACAGTTACTAAAATTGATGAAGACCATGGTAAATTCAGAATTTCTATTAAGAATGATGTTGAAACAAAAGAACATGTTACAAATTATGGAGCTAAACTTCGTGTAGAAAAAGGTTCTAAAGTTGTAGCTGGTGAAAAATTAACTGAAGGAGCTATTAGCCCTAAAGAATTACTTGCTGTGACAGATCCACTTACTACACAAGAATATATCTTAAAAGAAGTACAAAATACTTACCGTAGTCAAGGTGTTGATATATCTGATAAGCATATTGAAGTTATTGCTAGTAAGATGATTAGTAAGATTCGTATTGTTGAGGGTGGAGGTACTAAGTTCTTACCTGGTGCTTTAATTGACTTCTCAACATTTACAGAAGCTAATAAAGAAGCTATCATCAATGGTAAGATGCCAGCTAGTGGACGCCCTGTTCTATTAGGTATCACAAAAGCATCTCTTGAAACAGAATCATTCTTATCTGCAGCAAGTTTCCAAGAGACAACTCGTATCTTAACAGATGCTGCTATTCGTGGTAAAGTTGACCATCTAGAAGGATTAAAAGAAAATGTTATTATTGGTAAATTAATTCCTGCTGGAACTGGTGCTAAAAAATATAAAAATGTTGATTTTGATTTAGCAAGTCAATTTGCTGATGAAGAACCACTTGAAACATTAGAAGAAGAGTTTATGTAGGCTCTTCTTTTTGCATTATTTATAATTTTTGCTTTAAAAATCAATAATTTTATCATATAATATTATCGTTAGAGGTGATATTATGTTTCATTTAAATAATCGTGGTTGGGGTCTTAGTGTATTACTTGCATTTTTACTTGTTTTTTTTGTTGCTATTATCTTAATTAGTATTGGTGCCTCTAATTTAGGAATTGGTTAATTTTTAATTGACTTTTACAAAAACTAGTGTTATATTATAGCTACTGATAAATTTAGGTTTTGTTTTGACAAAACTTAAATTTAGTTAGCAATATGACACACCTGGTTATGTGTAAAGAAAGGAGAGATATTTATGCCTACAATGCAACAATTAGTCAGAAAAAATAGAACTGATAAGAAAAGAAAGAGTAAATCTCCAGTGTTAGGATTTGGACTTAATACAATCCAAAGAAAAACTACTGAATTAAATAGCCCACAAAAACGTGGAGTATGTACTCGTGTAGGTACAAAAACACCAAAGAAACCAAACTCAGCTTTAAGAAAATATGCTCGTGTTCGTTTATCTAATGGAAAAGAAGTTGATACTTATATTCCTGGTGAAGGACATAATCTACAAGAGCATAGCGTTGTGTTAGTTCGTGGTGGACGTGTTAAGGACTTAATCGGAGTTCGTTATCATGTTATTCGTGGTACCTTAGATACTGCTGGAGTTAAAGATAGAAAACAAGGTCGTAGTAAATACGGTGCTAAGAAACCTAAAAAGTAAAATAAATTAAACGAAAGAAAATTATGAAGGGAGGCAAATAATCATGCGTAAAAGACAAGCAGTTAAAAGAGATGTTTTAGCAGATCCTATATACAATTCAAAAGTTGTTACTAAATTAATTAATCGTATGATGATTGGTGGAAAAAGAGGAAAAGCTGAAAAGATTTTATATGATGCTTTTGATATTATCAAAGAAAAGACTGGAGAAAATCCTCTAGATGTTTTCAATAAAGCATTAGAAAATATTAAACCACTTCTTGAAGTTAAATCTCGTCGTGTTGGTGGTTCTAACTATCAAGTACCTATGGAAGTTAGTGCTGACAGAAGTCAAGCATTAGGTCTTCGTTGGTTAGTTAATTATGCAAGATTAAGAGGCGGAAAAGGAATGGCTGAAAATCTTGCTAATGAAATTATTGATGCTTCAAATGGAACTGGAGCAGCAGTTAAAAAACGTGAAGATACCCACAGAATGGCAGAAGCTAATAAGGCATTTGCACATTATCGTTGGTAGGAAAGGATTAATATATGGCTCGTGAAACGTCGTTAGAAAAAACAAGAAATTTTGGAATTATGGCACATATCGATGCTGGTAAAACAACTACCACTGAACGTGTATTATTCCATACAAAAAAGATTCATAAAATTGGTGAAACACATGATGGTGCTAGCCAAATGGACTGGATGAAACAAGAGCAAGAACGTGGTATTACTATTACTTCTGCAGCAACTACTGCATACTGGAAAGGTTATCGTATGAATATCATCGATACTCCAGGTCACGTAGACTTTACTGTTGAAGTTAGTCGTAGTTTAAGAGTACTAGATGGAGCTGTTGCTTTACTTGATTCACAAGCAGGTGTTGAACCTCAAACTGAAACTGTATGGCGTCAGGCTACTGAATTTAGTGTACCTCGTATTATTTTTGCTAATAAAATGGATAAGATGGGAGCTAACTTTGAATATACTTTAGGTACTATTAAATCTCGTCTTGGTGTTAACGCTAAACCTATTGAATGGCCAATTGGTGCTGAAAGTGAATTCCATGGTGTAATCGATCTTGTTACTATGAAAGCTTACGAATATGATGGTAAACAAGATGAAGAAGCTAAGGAAATCGAAATTCCAGCTGATCTTAAAGATATTGCTGAAGAAAAACATAATGATCTTATTGAAGCAGTTGCTGAATATGATGATGAGTTAATGAATACTTACTTAGATGGTGGAGAAGTAACCGTTGATATGATTAAGAGAGCTATCCGTCGTGGAACTCTTGATGTTAAATTCTTCCCAGTTATGTGTGGTACAGCTTTAGGAAATATGGGTATTAAGTTATTACTTGATGCTGTTATTGACTATTTACCATCTCCTACTGATATTGCAAGTATTGAAGGAACAGATTTAGATGGTAATCCAACTGTTAGACACCCATCTGATAGTGAACCATTTAGTGCTTTAGCATTCAAGGTTATGACAGATCCATTCGTTGGTCGTTTAACATTCTTTAGAGTTTACTCTGGACACTTATCAAGTGGTTCTTATGTATTAAACTCTACAAAAGATGTAAAAGAACGTGTTGGCCGTTTATTATTAATGCATGCTAATAACAGAACTGAAATATCTGATGTATATACTGGAGATATTGCAGCTATCGTTGGACTTAAGAATACTACTACTGGAGACACTTTATGTGATGAAAAGAAACCAGTTATTCTTGAATCTATGGAATTCCCAGAACCAGTTATTGAAGTTGCTGTTGAACCAAAAACAAAAGCAGATCAAGAAAAAATGGGAATTGCTTTACAAAAATTAGCTGAAGAAGATCCAACATTTAGAGTACATACTGATCAAGAAACAGGTCAAACTGTTATTGCTGGTATGGGAGAACTTCACTTAGATGTTTTAGTTACTCGTATGAAAGATGAATTCCAAGTAGAAGCTAATATTGGTAAACCTCAAGTTGCTTATCGTGAAACATTACGTCAAGCTGCTGATTGTGAAGGTAAATATATCAAACAATCTGGTGGTCGTGGACAATATGGTCACGTATGGGTTAAATTTGAGCCAAATCCTGATAAAGGATATGAATTTGTTGATGCAATCGTTGGTGGTGTTGTTCCTCGTGAATACATTCCAGTTGTTGATAAAGGATTACAAGAAGCACTTCAAACTGGTGTACTTGCAGGATATCCTATGATTGATGTTAAAGCTACATTATTTGATGGTTCTTACCATGATGTAGACTCTAACGAAATGGCATTTAAGATTGCAGCTAGCTTTGCTTTAAAAGAAGCTAAGAATAAATGTAAACCTGTACTTCTTGAACCAATTATGAAAGTTGAAGTAACTACGCCAGATGAATATTTCGGTAATGTTATGGGAGACTTAACTAGTCGTCGTGGACGTCCACTTGGTCAAGAATCACAAGGAAATGCTGTAAGACTTGATGCAATGGTACCACTTTCTGAAATGTTTGGTTATGCTACAAGTTTACGTTCTAATACACAAGGACGTGGAAACTTCGTTATGGTATTTGACCACTATGAAGAAGTACCAAAAAATATCGCTGAAGATATTATCAAAAAAAGCGGTAATTAAAAGTTATTAATAACAGGGTGTATTTGATACACCTTGTTGTTATAAATATTTTGTCATAAATGATAAAATAGTATCAAAACAGTTGAAAAATGTTCAATTGTTAGATAAAATATAAGATGTAAATAAAAAAGGAGGAAATTAAAATGGCAAAAGAAAAATTTGATCGTTCAAAACCACATGTTAACGTAGGAACAATTGGTCACGTTGACCATGGTAAAACTACTACAACAGCTGCTATTACAAAAGTTTTAGGATCTGCAGTTGATTTCGCTGATATCGACAAAGCTCCTGAAGAAAGAGAAAGAGGTATTACAATTAATACTGCTCACGTTGAGTATGAAACTGCTAAACGTCATTATGCTCACGTTGACTGTCCAGGACATGCTGACTATGTAAAGAACATGATTACAGGTGCAGCTCAAATGGATGGAGCAATCTTAGTTATTGCTGCTACTGATGGACCTATGGCTCAAACTCGTGAACATATCTTACTTGCTCGTCAAGTTGGAGTACCTAGAATGGTAGTATTCTTAAACAAATGTGATATGGTTGACGATGAAGAATTATTAGAGTTAGTTGAAATGGAAGTTCGTGATTTATTAAATGAATACGGATTCGAAGGTGACGATACTCCAATTATTCGTGGTTCAGCATTAAAAGCTCTTGAAGGAGATCCAAAATATGTTGAATCTATTAAACAATTAATGGACGCTGTAGACGAATGGATTCCAACTCCAACTCGTGATACTGACAAACCATTCTTAATGAGTATTGAAGATGTATTCACAATCACTGGTCGTGGAACTGTTGTTACAGGACGTGTTGAACGTGGTACATTAAAATTAAATGATGAAGTAGAAATCGTTGGTATTAAACCTACTCAAAAAACAGTTGTTACAGGAATTGAAATGTTCCGTAAACAATTAGACTTTGCTCAAGCTGGAGATAATGCTGGAGTATTACTTCGTGGTATTTCTCGTGAACAAGTTGAACGTGGTCAAGTTCTTGCTAAACCAGGATCAGTTACACCACATACTAAGTTCGAAGCTGAAGTTTACGTTCTTAGTAAAGAAGAAGGTGGACGTCATACTCCATTCTTCGCAAACTATCGTCCTCAATTCTATTTTAGAACTACAGACGTAACAGGTGTTATTACACTTCCTGCTGGTGTTGAAATGGTTATGCCAGGTGATAACGTTAGCATGACAGTTGAATTAATTCACCCAATTGCTCTTGAACAAGGAACTAAGTTCTCTATCCGTGAAGGTGGACGTACTGTTGGTGCTGGTTCAGTTAGCAAAATTGATGCTTAATTCATAGAATGTAATCAAAAAATCTCAATTAATTTTGAGATTTTTTTGTCAAATAAAAAGAAAATAATTAGTGCTGATACTATTTATTTTCTTTTTTCTTTTCTTCTTTGATATATATTAAATATTGTTTTATTAATGATTAAGTCGAATTCTCCTATATATTCGATAGCACTGGCATTATAACCTAATTTCATCTCATTTAAACCAGAATATTTATTCTTTTCTTTAAACTCACCAATGATACCATTTAAGTTGAAATATTTATAACCATTTTTATTTAACTCTTTAATAACTTCCCATTTTAATAGATAGTTTGGATTAAAGCTTCTATACTTTTGATTAAATCCTTCAATAATTAGATTTAGTCCATCTTGATATTTAATAGCAAGTAACCCACCTACCGTTAAACCATTTGGATATTTACTAAAAAAATTACTAGCTTGAATTAGACTACTTTGATATAAAGATAATCGTTTATCAGATTCCATTTTTTTATTGATAATATTCGTAATATCTTTTCCTTTTCTGCTAGCTTCTTGTAGTTCAGTATTATATATTTCATTTTCTTCTAATTCATTTTCATAAGCATTTTTACTTTTACTTACATAAGTTTCTGTGTTAATCTTAGCTAGGTATATCTTGGCATCTTCTTTATATTCTTTAAATATATTTTTATAGTATTTTAAATTTTTATTATGTTTCTTTTTAATAAATTCATATAAAATATCTAAATCTTCCTCAGTACCTTCTACTACTTCTATTCCTGAACGAATTGCTTTACTAATTTTGTTTCTAGTTTGCTTATTTAAATTTTTATATAAGTTTTCATTAGAAGCTGTTAGTTTTAGAATAGCGTTCCAACGAGGCATTTTATTTTCAAAGTAATTATTGAACCCTTTATGTATATAACCATTTTTTTGAAGTATTTCCATGATATCGTTAATTTCAGGATTGTAGGCAACAATATTTCCTTTTTTATCTCTTTCTGAACAATGAATTCTAGGATTAATAGTGAGATAGATGAACTTTTGTTTTATCAACAATTTTTTTAATTTATAAGTTAATTCTTCTACTAAATCACTGTTTGAATAATCTATTAAGAATCCAAATGGGGCATATGCCATTTTATAATTTAAGAATATTTTCTTATATAGTATCATGGTAGCTCCAATAATTGTATTACTGTTGTTTACAAAGCCTAATAAATGGTAATTATATCCTTCTTGTTGCATGATTTTAGCATAATGAATAGTTTGATATAAATTACTGTATTTATGATGATAACTAAATTCATTAAATTGTTCTTCAGATAGTGTAATAATTTTCATAAAATACATTCCCCCTTTTTTGCAAGGAAAGTTATTATATCATATTTTACCCTTTTTTTCAAATAATAGTGTAAACTTGTAGGTTTTTAGATAATTTTTGCTTTTATTTATAGTATAATTAATTTGAAGGTGGTTATTTATGTTCGAACATCAAAAAATTTTAATACTTGGTTTTGCTAGAAGCGGTTATGAAGTAGCTAAACTTTTAAGGAAAAGAGATAATCAGGTTATTATTAATGATGGTAAGCCTGAAGAAAAACATGATAGTGCTAAAATACAGGAATTAAAAGATTTAGGAGTAGAGTTTGTTTTTGGAAGTCACCCTGATAATTTATTAGATAATAGCTTTCAATATTTGATAAAAAATCCGGGGGTACCAATTGATCATTCCTATGTAGTTAAAGCAAAGGACTTAGGAATTGAAGTTATGAATGAAACAGAGCTTGCTTATAGATTATTACCAAAAGATAAGAATATTAAGTTAATAGGAATTACTGGTACGAATGGAAAAACTACTACTACCACACTTATTTATAATTTTATAAAGGAAGATGGGAAAAGAGTTCATTTAGCTGGTAATATTGGTTATCCATTATGTAGTTTCTTAGATAAATTGGAAGAAAATGATATTATTGTTGATGAAATCAGTTGTCAACAATTAGAAAATGTTAAAGAATATCACCCTAATATTGCGGTTTTAACAAATATTAGTGAAGCACATTTAGAGTTTATGAAAACTTATGAACATTATAAAGAAGTAAAGGGTCGTATTTTTAGTAATCAGACAAAAGATGATATAGCAGTTACAAATATGGAAAATACGGAAGCTATGTTACTTACTAAAGATGTTAAATCAACAGTTCGTTATTTTTCTAGTAAAAATCAAATTAATGGTGCTTATATAAAAGAAGGTTCTATTTATTATTATGATGAGAAAATAGTAGATTTAGATCAAATTAAATTGATAGGAAACCATAATTATGAAAATATTATGGCAGCTATTTTAGTTGTGAAAGAGCTTGGAGTTAATAATGATTCTATTTGTAAAGTATTAAAGAAGTTTGGGGGAGTAGAGCATCGTTTAGAATTTGTAGAAGAAGTAGATGGTAGAAAATTCTATAATGATACAGAAGCTACTAATATTAAGTGTTGCCAGATTGCTTTATCTTCTTTTAAACAACCAACTATCTTATTTTTAGGTGGTTATGAAAGAGGTCAGGATTTTAATGAATTAGCTGATTATGTAGAAAATGTAAAGGCAATTATAGCTATTGGTAGTTGTAGAAGTCGTGTTAAAGAATTCGGTGATAAGATGAATATTCCAACTTACCAGTATGAATTTTTAAAAGATGCTTTCGAAACAGCATGGAATATTAGTGAAAATGGTGATATAATATTACTAAGTCCTGCTAGTGCTTCATGGGATCAATATAAAGAATGTGAAGAACGTGGGGCAGAATTTAAAAAATATGTAAGAGAGTTGGCGAGCAGTGATGGCAAATAATATAAATATTAATCCTAATATATTAAATGAAAATGTTGATAAAGTAGTATTAAGACCAGCACAACTAATGGGTAAACGCCTTAGAGAAGTAAGTGAAAATATGGAATGTCTACAATATCTATATCAAATGCGTATGGATAAAATAAGAAGAGCAAATGAAGATTGGGCTGAGACAGTCTCTTGCAAAAATCGTTATTATTAATAATTGAACAGAAAAGGAGAAATAAATATGAAAATTATCGATGTAAAAGGTAGAGAAATATTAGATTCAAGGGGTAATCCTACTGTAGAAGTAGATGTTATCTTAGAGGATGGTACTTTAGGTCGTGCTGCTGTACCAAGTGGAGCTTCAACTGGTGAAAGAGAAGCATTAGAAATGCGTGATGGTGGAACTCGTTTCATGGGTAAAGGTGTTTTAAATGCTGTAGCTAATGTAAACGGGCCACTTCGTGATTTAGTAATTGGAATGGATGCAGAAAATCAAAGAGAACTTGATTATGCTATGATAAATGCTGATGGAACTAAGACTAAATCTAAATATGGGGCTAATGCTATTTTAGGTATTAGTATGGCTGCTATGAAGGCAAGTGCTAATCAAAAAGGTTTACCACTTTATCGTTATATTGGAAATGGGACTACATTACCTAGACCTATGATGAATATTATTAATGGTGGTGCTCACGCTGATAATAAACTTGATTTCCAAGAGTTTATGATTATTCCAATGGCTGATACAATTCATGACCGTGTTAGAATTGGTGCTGAAGTATTTCATAACTTGAAGAAAGTATTAAATAGTAAAGGTTTAGCTACTGGTGTAGGTGATGAGGGTGGATTTGCTCCAGACTTACAATCTAATAGTGAAGGTTTTGAACTTATCATGGAAGCAATTAATAAAGCAGGATATGTTCCAGGAAAAGATGTTAATATCGCTATTGATGTTGCAGCAAGTGAATTTTATGATAAAGAAACTGGTAAATATAACTTAGTTGGTGAAGGTCGTAGTTTAACTACTGATGAACTTATCGATTTTTATAGCGAATTAGTTACTAAATATCCTATTATTTCTATAGAAGATCCAGTTGATGAAAATGACTGGGAAGGATTTAGTAAAATTACTAGTAGACTTGGTGATAAAATTCAATTAGTCGGTGATGACTTATTTGTTACTAATAAAGAATGTTTACAAATGGGAATTGCTCATCATGCAGGTAATGCTATCTTATTAAAAGTTAATCAAATCGGTACCATTACTGAAACACTTGAAACTATTGATTTAGCTAGAAAAAATGGTTATAAAACTATTATTTCTCATAGAAGTGGTGAAACGGAAGATACTACTATTGCTGATTTAGCAGTTGGACTTGATTTAGGACAAATTAAAACAGGTAGTATGTCTAGAACTGATAGAATTTGTAAATATAATCAATTAATGAGAATTGAAGAAGAGCTTGAAAAATAGTTCTTTTTTTCATATACTAATATCAGGTGATACTATGATAATTTTTTTAATTATTATTTTAATACTGATAGTTATTTACTTTATTCTTAAGAAAAAGTTTCATGCTTTTCTATTAAGATATTTTAATACTACCGATCTTAATAAAGTAATTGAAGAATCTGAGTGGGAAGCAGAAAATACACCTAAATCTGTTTATGGAATGGAAAGTGTTTATAAAGATAGAATATTAAAAGATTTTCCTGAAGTAAATTTAAATGAAATGAAAAGTATGGTAGAAAAGACAGTTTTAGATGTTTTTTATACTATTCAATCAGGTCAAATAGATGATTTTCCTTATCGTGATAGTAAGGCTATTTCTTTTGTTAAAAATAGAATAGAGGATTATAAAAATAAAAATGTTAAATTTGAACAGATACATTTTCATAAAACAGTTTTAAGTAGTTATGAAAATAAAAGTGGTATTGCGACAATGAATTTTCAAACTAGTTTAGAATACTATTTAACAACTGACAAAAAGCGACGAAAAAAGATTCAAGATCGTTATAAAATTAATTTTGTTTATATCATTGATAGTAATCAAGTTAATGACCATGAAAAGTTACTAGGTCTTAATTGTCCTAACTGTGGTGCTCCTATTACTGATACTGGTGTTAAAACTTGTAAATATTGTGGTAGTGGTGCTTTAGAAATCGTAAAAAGAGTGTGGGTATTTAATAATATTGAGAGTTACTAGTATTAATATTTTATTCATTTCATATACTTTACTGGGTGATATTGGTGAAAATCAATTATAAATATCTTTTACTTAGTATTTTACTTCCTGTTTTTTTAGGAAGCTTTATTGGATTTTTAACAGCTCCATTTAATGATTATTATGAAATTATATTACCTAGTTTTGCACCATCTGGTATTTTATTTCCTATTGTTTGGACTATTCTTTACATTTTAATGGGAATTTCTAGTTATATAGTGATAACGAGTAATTCTTCTAATAAATATGATGCATTATTCATTTATGGAATTCAGTTAGTCATTAATCTGTTTTGGAGTGTTTGGTTCTTTGTTTTTAAATTTTATTTATTATCATTTATTTGGATATTACTTTTAATAGCATTTGTCGTTATTATGATTAAGAAATTTTATGAAATTTCTAAACTTAGTGCTTATTTACAAATTTCATATTTATTATGGTTAGTGTTTGCTGGTATTTTAAATATTTCAATTTATTTATTAAATTTATAACTGGGGTGATACCATGGAAGTTAAATGTTTATCTATTTTCTTTCAAGATAATAAAAAACATTATCATCTTTGTAAGGCTCATGTAAATGTTGATAAGAATTGGTTGGAAGGATTCGCTATTGAACATGACTTTTCTACTTCTTTAAATACAACTAGTTTTGTTTATGGAGTTTATGTACCTGATTTTTCCATTGATTTCTTTTTAGCTTTACAAAACAGAATGATACATTTTCATGGTGTAAAAGAAATTGAGAGTTTTCGTGGTAAAATTACTTCTGTTGGTCCTTTTTCTGAAGTAATTGGTGGTGATAGCAGTTTAAAGGTATTAAATCATATCAGTTATTCTATTAGTGATGTTACTACAAAAGCTAATATTTGTAAGGGAACAATGGATAATAATAATAAATATTTTTATGAAAAAATATATTCCCATATGCAGGACTTTATTATTTTGTCAACTTATCAAAACCAAACTTATCATCTTTTTGATATTATTGATAGACAAGAAGTTTCTTCTAAGTATGTAAAAATCTATCAAAAACAGTTTATTTTTGAAAATAATCACGAAAAAAGCTATAATCAATCTGTTTAAAAGTTGATTTCTTGTCTTTTGTATGCTAAAATATATTCAGTTATGGAGGGATACTATGCGAACTGTATTATTAATAATATCAATTTTATTAATTGTCATAGTACTATTACAGAGTAATAAAGCTGAAAGTGGTGCCCAAATTATTAGTGGTGGAAACTCTGATTTATTTTCTAATCGTAAGGAAAGAGGTAGTGAGTTAGTAATTACTAGAATTACTTTTGTACTTGGTATGACATTCTTTATTATTAGTTTTATTATGGAATTTATTTAAAAGTGTAAAGGGAACCTGTTTGGTTCTTTTTTTTATTGTATATCTTTCGTTTTTTTCCTATAATATAAATAGAGGGAATCAGGTGATATTCTTGGAAGATAAAATATTAGAATTACTTAATCGTAAAAATAAAGCTTTAAGTATTCAAGAAATTGATCATTTACTTGCATTAAAAACAAGTGATGATTTTCGTATATTAGAAGATACTGTTAATAAAATGTGTTCTGATTATACAATTTATAGAACTAATAAAGGTAATTATATGACTTTTGATAGAAGTCCTTTGAAGAAGGGTATTTTAAGAGTTAACCGAAAGGGATTTGGTTTTGTTGAAATTCCTGATGAAGAAGATATATATATTGATGCTACTAATATGAATGGTGCTTTACATAATGATTTAGTAGTAGCTGAAGTTACTGGTAGAAAAGAAAAAAATAAGTTAGAGGGTAGAATTTTAAAAATTTTAGACCGTGATTTGAAGTTTGTAGTTGGTGAGTTTTATTTAAAAGATAAGATTGGACATTTGATTTTAGATGAAGATAAGTTAAAAATGAATGTTATTATTGAACCTGATTTTATTCATGGAGCAGTAGATGGGCATAAAGTTCAAGTTAGATTACTATCACAGGTTGATGGCAACACTTATAAAGGTGAAGTTGTAAAGATTTTAGGTCATAAGAATGATCCTGGTGTAGATATTTTATCAATTGTTTATAAGTATAATATTAGTGATACTTTTCCAGATGAGGTAATTGAAGAATTAAAACATATACCTAGTTCGGTTAGTGAAGAAGATAAAATTGGAAGACGTGATTTAACGGATAAAGTAATTTTTACGATAGATGGTGATGATACTAAAGATATTGATGATGCTGTTTCTATTCAAAAGCTTGAAAATGGTAATTATGAATTAGGTGTTCATATTGCTGATGTTAGTTATTATGTAAAAGAAGGCTCAGCACTTGATGTTAATGCTATGGATAGAGGTACTAGTGTTTATTTAGTTGATCGTGTTATTCCTATGATACCTCATCAACTTTCTAATGGTATCTGTTCTTTAAATGAAGGAGAAATTCGTTTAGCTATTTCTTGTGTTATGGAAATTGATCATACTGGTAAAATAGTTAACTATGACATTTTTGAGAGTTTTATTAAATCACGTAAAAAGATGACTTATAAAAATGTTAATAGTATTTTAGAAAATAATATCGTACCTAGTGGTTATGAAGAGTTTGAAAAAGATTTAAGAATGATGAGTGAGTTAGCTAAGATTTTGCGTAAAAGTAAAATTAATCGTGGGTACTTAGATTTTGATGTAGATGAAGCCAAGATAATTGTTGATGATAAATGTCACCCTATTGATATTGTGTTAAGGGATCGTGGCGTTGGTGAAAACATGATAGAAGACTTTATGATTATTGCAAATGAATGTGTTGCTACTCATATTTTCTATATGGAACTTCCATTTATTTATCGTGTTCATGAGGTGCCAAAGGAAGAAAAAATTCATGACTTTTTATCTTATATAGGTACACTTGGTTATGTTTATAAAGGAAATATGAAAGATACTAATCCTAAAGCAGTACAGGGATTACTTAACTTTTTGAAAGATAAAAAGGAATTTAAGATTTTATCTAGTTTATTGCTTCGTAGTATGCAAAAAGCAGTTTATAAACCTGAAAATTTAGGACACTATGGACTTGCTAGTAAATGTTATACTCATTTTACTTCACCTATTAGAAGATATCCAGATACTACTGTTCATAGACTTTTACGAACTTACTTGTTTCAACATGATTTAAGCAGCGAAACCATTAGTCATTGGGAAGAAAAATTACCAATTGTTGCTGATATTGCTTCTAGTCGTGAAAGAGCTAGTATTAATTGTGAACGCGAAGTTGATGATATGAAGATGGCTGAATATATGGAAGATCATATTGGAGAAGAATTTGAAGGAATGATATCTGGTGTTACTAACTTTGGTATATTTGTTCAGTTAGATAATTTAATTGAAGGATTATGTCGTTTAGCTGATTTAAAAGAATTTTTCCATTATGATGAGAAAAGTATGAGTGTAACTGGTGAAAAAACAAAAACTAGATATGCAATGGGAGATAGAGTTATCGTAAAAGTGATTAGAGCTTCTAAGGAAGAGGAAACGATTGATTTTGAGATTGTTAAAAAAGTAGAAGAAGATCATGATAAAGATAAAGAAGAAATAGAGTTGATATAATATGAAAAGAGTAATAATTAGGAATGTTTTGATACTTGTTGTTACTCTTTTTTTGTCTATTTTTCTAGTTTATAGTAGTAATATTTATTTTTTTAGTAGTAAGAATCATGTATCTAGTGATATGGATACTACTATTCCTAAGGAAACTAGACTATCACTAGTTATGGTAGGTGATGGTTTAATTCATGGTGCTGTATATAGTGATGCTTATCATAATGGTAAATATGATTTTTATTCTATGTTATCAGAAATGAAACCGATTATTTCTTCTTATGATTTAGCTTTTTATAATCAGGAATCTATTTTAGGAGGGAGTGAGCTTGGATTATCTAGTTATCCTCGCTTTAATTCTCCCTATGAAGTAGGAGATGCTTTTGTTGATGCTGGATTTAATTTGGTATCTTTAGCTAACAATCATACCTTAGACCGTGGGGAACAGGCTATTTTAAATTCTACTAGTTACTGGAAAACGAAAGATGTTTATGTATTTGGTTCTTACTCTAGTATGGAAGATAGGAATAAGCTTATTGTAAAAGAAAAAAATGGAATCAAGTATGCACTTTTATCTTATACTTGTTGGACAAATGGTCTTAGTATTCCAGATGGAAAGACTTATTTGTTAAATCGTTATGATAGTGAGGTTGTGAAAAAAGATATTGAAAGTGTTAGAGATAGGGTAGATTTATTAATGGTATCTATGCATTTTGGAGATGAGTATTCTTTTTCTCCAAGTAACGAGCAGAAGGAAATTGCTTCTTATTTAGCTAGTTTAGGTGTTGATATTGTGATTGGACATCACCCTCATGTTGTAGAACCTATTGAATTTATTGATAATACTTTAGTTATTTATTCACTTGGTAATTTTATATCTGGTCAAAGAGGAATTGAAAAACTAACTGGACTTATGGTATCTGTTGATGTTATTAAGAAAAATAATAGTATTATACTTGATAATGTTAGTAGTGAATTAACTTATACTTATAGCGATAATCAAAAGGGCTATCGTGGTAATTTTAAAGTTTATCCTTATTCGAAATTAACGGAATCTCTTTTACCAAATTATAAAATGTATTATAATAAGTATATAGATATAGCTATTCACGGAGATAGCAGAATAGGAAAGAGTGATTACAGTGGAAATAGTAAATAGAGTAGCTAGACATGATTATTTTATTGAAGAAGAATATGAATGTGGTATTGTTTTAACGGGTACAGAGATTAAATCTATTCGTGATGGTAAGGCTAATATTAAAGATAGTTATGGTATTGTTAGGAATGGTGAAATATTTCTTCTTAATATGTTTATTAGTCATTATAAAGAAGGAAATATTTTTAACCATGATGAAACTAGGACTAGAAAGTTATTAATGCATAAAGCTGAGATTCGTAAACTTGGTGATAAGATAAAGTTAGAGGGTTATACATTGGTTCCTTTAAAGATATATTTTGTTAAGAATAGAGCTAAAGTTTTACTTGGTTTATGCAAGGGTAAAAAAGATTATGATAAACGTGAAAGTATAAAGGAACGAGACATTAAAAGACAACTTAGTAAAGCTAGTAAAAATGTGTATTAGTGGTATTTTCTACCATTGAAATAGATAATTATGTGTGGTATAATTACTACACAACTTGGGGCTGTTATGGTTTCGACAGGATTAATGGTGATAGAATTGCAAGTAGATGGCAATCTTTAAATGCATCAGTTAAATATAACTGGAAACAATTATTCAATGGCTTACGCTGCTTAATTAGCAATATAGCGTTTGCGCTTCTTTAAAAGTTTTACCTATGGACTTTTTTAGAGGCTCGATTTTAATAGGTTATATTACTATGATGTCTATAGTAGTAATGAATTTTATAGACTGGCTATATCAACATTTGTTAACTAATTTTTGGTATAGTGAGATTGTTTAGTTAACTAAACTTGTAGAGATTCTATAGGACTTAGTTTTGGACAGGAGTTCGATTCTCCTCAGCTCCACCACTAGAAAAATTGTTCAAACTATTTGAACTTTATATATATGAATCAATCAGAAATGATTGATTTTTTTCGTTTAGAAAAAAATCATAAGAAATGTTGTTGTCTATGATAAGGACGATTAAAGAAGAAATTGAAATTGATGAATCTTTAGAATTGAGGTTAAGAGTTATATATGATTTTTGTAATACTACTCCAACAATAATAGATAGAAGTATTAGAAGAATTGATAAAACTAATCTTACTTATATAGAAACACATAGAATATATATTAAAAATAATTTATATCTAGCATTTAGTTATTCAAGTGATATATATGTTAATAATCTAGGTAAGAAGATTAAATTATTAGAACTTGAAGATTATATAAAACAAGCGTATGTCTTATTGGTTAAAAAGTCGAGTGCAACTTTTTAATTAATAATTTCTATGATAAAATATACTATATGGAGCGTGATTATAATGAATGGAAATAAAATAATTGTTCATACTCTAATAAAGTCAAAAGATGGGTATTTAGTTACAAAAAGGTCAAAACAAGAAACAACATTCCCAGAATATTGGGATATACCTGGTGGATTAGCAGAGTATGGAGAATTACCTAGAGAGGCAGTAATTAGAGAAACAAAAGAGGAAGTAGGCTTAGATATTATACCAACTAATATAATACATGAAGATAGTAACTTAGATAAGTCTAAGAATCTAGTTTTTATTAGATTAGTATATTTATGTGAATTAAAATCTAAAATTGAAAATATAATTTTGCAAGAGGAAGAGCATTCAGAATATAGATTTATTAATTCCTTAGAAGAATTAATAAATGAAAAGATTTCACCATTTCTTATAGAAGTATTTAATAATTTATAAAATTTTGGTATATTTATATATAGAACTGGTATTTATTAGCTGCATCTTTATAGATATAAGTGTTCAAAATAGGTTTTTGTATCGCGCCAGATTGATTGATACTCGAATTTTTTGAGATAACACAAACTTCTTTTATAAAAAAACCATTTGAAAGGAGTTAATATGAGTGAGTTAACTATAATAGTTGATGATTGTGGCCATAAAGAATTAAAATCGTATCTAATGTCTTTAAAAGGAATTTTAAATGTTAATATTGAAAATGAAGATCAATTAATAATCTATATAAAATACAATCCTGATTTAATAACATCGGAAATAATAAAAATGGAAATTCTGTTATTTTTAGATATTTTAAATAGGCCATCTATACTTGCTTTTGATAAACATCCAGATATTAAGACTTCTGTGTATAAAATAATTCGAGATGATATTTGTTGTGATTATTGTTTAAAAGGTGCAATAGAAGATTTATTTGGAATAGAAGGAATAGAAAAAGTTGAAAGCAATTTTTCTGAAGAAAATTATATAAAACATGAGCCTATTGTAATAAATATAAATTATAATTCAGATTTAATAATTTACGATGATATAAAACAAATTGAATTAAAGCTAAATATATAAGAATGTTTTACTGCTTTCTTTTGGGTATCATTAGATAATTTGTTTGAATTATTTGAATTTTAAATATACTTTTAGAAAAATATGTTATAATATATGTCAACAAGGAGTGATTATGAGAAAGTTAAAAGTTTTGAACTTGAAGCAATATTAACTATAACTACTGGATATAGTTGTGTAGACGATTTTGATAAAGTATGGAAATTAGTATGGTTTGTTTGCGATAATAATATGATAGGACCTATGGGATTGGGAATGGTAAAAGATCAGGTAAAGAATCATTTACTTACAATATATCCAGAACTTAAAGAAGCAAAATATCAAGAAGGAAAAGACATAGATGAATTTATTTCTCAACAAGTAGAAAAATTTGATCGTGTTTTACCAGTTACAAAATTTGGTATAAAATTACCTGAAAAATATAAAATGAGAACTTCATCTTATAATTCTTCAAGTGATAGTAAAGTAGTTGATGGTTCATTAGATGGTTTTGAATATGATCTAGACAAAACAGATCAAGCTCTATCTAAAAATGAAAATTTTGTAAAAATGATGAATTGGTTAAATGCTTAAAACTATCAAAATAAAGTAATAATTTAGTAATTTATGATGAAAGTAAAAAATTAAAATTATAATAGTTTGTATTCTATTTTGTTATGATTTTCTATAAATAGTAAGTTTTTCTTACTATTTACTGTTTTTTAGCCATGAATTGTTAGTGTACTGTTCTTTAATAATACTAAATGTTGAATATATGGTTCAAATTTTATAATATAAAAATTAAATTATTTGAATAAATCAGTGTTAATTGTATTAAATAAAAAATAAGATGATATATATAATTTTAAATTAGTTAAAATAGATTAATATCGAAATGAGGTGTAAAGATGGAAATGTTAAAATCTATCGAAGAAAGAAGAAGTATTAGGAGTTATACTAACGAAAAATTATCCAGAAAAATTATAGAAGATATACTAGAATGTGGAAGACTTGCTCCCTCTGCAAAAAATAGACAACCTTGGTACTTTGTAATTGTTGAAAATAATACCAAAGATAAAATAGCAAATATGATGATTGATTATACAATAAATCATGATGATACTATTGAAAGAAAAAAATTAGGTTGTGTAAGTAGCGTTAATCCCACAGCTAATGTAATAAAACAAGCTCCTATATTAGTTTTGATATTTAGAAAAAAAGATGACAATTGGATTATAGGAGATAACCTATCAATAGGTGCTTGTGTTGAAAATATGTGTTTAAGAGCTACTGATTTAGGAATAGGATCTTTATGGATTAGAGATACTGTATATGTAGCAGAAGAAGTAGCAACAATGCTTGGTCATAATGATATGGAACTAAATTGTGCCTTAGCACTCGGATATGCAAATCAGTCACCTAAGCAAAGGCCTAGAAAAGAATTAAAAGATATTGTGGAGTGGTATGATGAATGATAAAATGCTAGAATTTTATAAACAAACAAGTTTATACACAGATTTAGGTTTATATAGGGATTTTGCTAGACAATTAACTAATGATATAGATGAATTATGCATACTTCAAAGAATGCAAATTATCCATCCTGTTGCATATGATAATCCAGAAATAAGAAAACAAAGTAAATGTTTTTGGGGGGATATGACAAAGGTTCCAATAACAAGATTAGATTATGAGGATGATTTGTTTCCTACAGCTTTAAGTATGTTGCATGAACTATTAAGAAAAGATAATAAATATCATATTGATAGAGAAGCACAAAATAAAATTCATGTTACTTGTAGAGGTCAATCAATATTATTAGCAAGTATATTAAAAGCAAAGGGATATTCCGCAAGAGTAAGGAGTGGCTTTGCTCCTTATATTAAATATGATGGTGTGGCGTATGACCATTGGATTACTGAATATTATGATGAAAATAAAAAAAGATGGATTTTAGTAGATGCTGATGAACATTGCCCAGATCATAAAATGGAATTTAATTTAAATGATATACCTAGAGATAAATTTATATTTGGTGCTGAAGCATATTTAGGAATGAGAAACAACAAATATCAAAACGATGAAATATATTATGCTTCTGATCCCGCTACTTTAGGTTTGAAAGCAAGTATTCGAGGTTTGTTTTATGATTTTCATTCCGTTATGAATGATGAAATAATATTTTTACATTTGCCAAAATACATTCAAGATAAAAATTTTGAACTGAGTGAAGATGAGTATAAAGAATTGGATGAACTTGCAACTTTAATGTTAGATGTTGATTCTAATTTTGAAGAACTATTAAATATTTGGAATAATAAATCTAAATTTAGAATAATGTCTGGTGCATTAAATAGTTAAATTGTTTCTTAAACTAAATAAAATCAATTAGTTGTTTTTTTTATTCTAGAGTTGTTTTATTCTCTTTGGGTACAAAAAAATTCATTATAACATTTGTCTAACTTTATAAAAAATCAATTCTAGAAATAGGATTGGTTTTTGTTTAGTTAAAAAGTCATAATTTTAAAATAATTAGCTTTTAAACAAAAAGTAGAAAAATATGTTAATAATCTGTTAAAAATTTGATAATTTGAAGGTGCATATTAGAAAAAAAGTAAATTTAATGTATAATTAGGTTATGGTGGTTTGTATGAGAATAGGTATAGATATTGATGATACTTTAACTGATATAAAAGATGAATTGGCAGATGCGGCATTTAAATATGCAGAAAGTCTTGGTAAAAGTATTCAAAATAAAAATTTAGAAATAAATGATATATATGCAAATAGTAATATTTATCAAAGAAAATATGATTTTACTTATGAAGAATTAAAATTTTTTTTAGGAACGATACAAGAAGAAATTACGAATAATGCAATTCCTAGACCATATTGTGTAGATATTATTAGAAAATTACATAATGATGGAAATGAAATATATATAATTACAGCAAGAGACAGTGAATTTCATGAAGAACCGTATTTACAAAGCAAGGCTTGGTTAAATAAAAATAATATATATTTTGATAAACTAATCGTTAATGCAAGAGATAAGAAGAAAGTATGTTTAGAATATGATATTGATTTATTAATTGATGATAATATAATTAATTGCTTGGCTGTATCCAGTAGTGGAATTCAAACATTGATGATTGGAAATGGTAATGGGAATCATTATGAAATAAAAAATTTTGATAATTGGCAACAAATATATAACTTTCTATGTGTAAATAGTATATTTAAAATTATTTCCTATGACGATAGCTATAAAAATGAGGTATGCAGTTTTATAAATGAGAGTATGCATAAATTTATTGGTAGACCTTATAAGGAGAGATTAGATGTATCTAATATTATGGATTACTATTTTAGAAATCATGGCTTTTTTTGGTTGGCTATTGATGTAAAAAATAAAAAAGTAATAGGTACAATAGCTTTAGAAAATAGGGATAACCAATATGGAATTTTAAAACGCTTTTATGTAGATGAAGAATATCAGAATAATGGTGTAGGTTCAAAATTATATGAAATATTCTATAATTATGTAGAGACAAAAACAAAAATCAATAAGATTTATTTAACTTGTGGAAAAGTTTTAAAAAAAGCACATCATTTTTATATAAGTAAAGGATTTATATACCAAAATACTCTAGATATAGAGATGCATTATGCAAAAGACGATGATTTTTTTGTGAAAAATATAGATAGAGATTAATAAAGATATAATTTGAAAGGATGTAGTGTTAAATAAGCAAAAAATAACTATAATAAGTCTTATGAATAAAGCAGAATTAGTTAAAGTAGAAGTTAATGAGTAATATAAAAATTAAAACTTGTAAGGCTCTCTATGGTATTGATGATAAAAATAGATATAGTATTGATAATTATTCTGATTTTGTTGAAGATAAAAATAAAAAGTTTTATATTGATGTAAGATTTCATTCAGAAAGCCTTTATAAAATAGATGCTATTTTATAGAACAATGTAAAAAATATTAGAATATATAATGAATCTACTACTTAATAAATATATTTTCTTTTTTGTGTTATAAATTTATGTTAATATAGTTGTGGAAGTGATTAGATGAACTTAAAATATGTAAAGATATGCAGTAAAAATATAGTGTTAGCTGCACAAATCCAATATAAAATTTTTCATAATTCATGTGCTTATAAAAAATATCTAGAGGGAATCAAAAGTAATGATGATTTGCCTGTTGATTTTTTGATTTATTATAATGAAAATCCTATAGGGGGTTGTTGGATTATATGATATGCCAGAATATGGAGATACTATTTGGCTTAGTTGGTTTGGTATTTTAGAAGAATATAGACATAAAGGTTTTGGTTTACAAATATTTAAAGATACTATATTGATTGCTAAAGGATATAATAAAAAATTTTTAAGATTATTTACTTATGAAGTATGGAATTCGGAGGCACAAGAGTTTTATAAAAAAAATATGCAAATTGAAGAATACTACACTAATCCTCAAGATAATCAATATGATATACAAGTAGGAAAATGTAAGATTTTTGGTTATAGCCTTTGTGAGGATAAAATTGATTATTGGAATAATAAGTTTATTGATATAGATAGTGATGATGAAGTTCATGAAGAAAGTTTAATATTAATGAAACAACATGGTATTATTAAATAAAAAATGGAAAAAGGATTTATTATGGCAATAGATTCTCATATGCATATTAATAGTATTGTTTTAGAAAAGGTTAAAATTAGTGAGTATATAAATGAAATAATTAATAACCATGATATTAAAAGTGTTATAAATGTAGGAGTTAATATTGATACTTCTAATGAATCAATTTTAATATCAAAAATAAATTCTAAGTTCTATTCTACTATTGGGATACACCCACTATATACCGAATCACAAAATGTAGAATCTTTATATGAATTAGGAACTTGTGATAGGGTTGTTGCTATTGGTGAAATTGGTTTAGATAGTACCAAAAATAATTTTGATAAGCAAAAAAGTTATTTAATTAAACAAATAATAATTGCTAATGAACTTCATTTGCCAGTAGTTATTCATGCTAATAACACAAATAAACTAATAATAGAAATATTTAAAAAATATGTTAAACCTAAATATGATTGTGTTTTTCATTGCTTTCAACCTGATATAGATGATTTAAAATATTTAATCTAAAAGTATTCTTATTATTCAATAGTAAACTCCTATAAATGGATATTTAAAATAGGAGAAAACTACAAAGATAATGCTTCATTTGAAGAATATTTGCAATGTATAAGTTTGATAAGAATTTAAAAATAATAATGCTTAAATATATTCTTGAAATAGAAGCAGTAATAAAAGCTAAAATTGCTAATTTATTTGCTGAAAAGTATGGATTAGAAGATTATTTAGATATCAATAATTTTGATTTAAAGGATGATGATTTTAACTTATACACATCGAAAAGCTAATTGAAGAAATTAAAAATGAAATTGATAAAGGAAATGGCAAACACGATGCAATAACTCATTATATGAGTAAATATGGATTCGTTCCACCTTGGGTTGTTACTAAAATATTATCACTTGGAACTATTAGTAAGTTTTATGGTTTAATAAAACAACAAGATAGACAAGAAATAAGTAAACAATTTCATATAAATGATAGAATACTAAAAAATATACTTGGAAATCTTACTTCAGTTCGTAATATAGCAGCTCATGATGATAGATTATATACTTATAGAAGTACTTTCTATATTAGACTAGATAAAACTAAAAAATCACCAGATAAAGCATTACACACAAATATGTATATAATAATTAAATCGTTAGAACTATTATTAGAAAATGATCAAGAAATAGAAATGAGTAGTTTAATTACAAAAGAATTAGATACATTAAAAGATAATTTAACTTCAACTACTATTGATGAAGTATTAAAAGTAATGGGATTTGATAGAGACTTTTATATTGTATAAATATTAATTTGTAACATATAATAATATTGAAAAGTGCCTAGAAAACTTTAGAAGCTCTAGGTCTTTTTCATTTTTATAAAAATAATTTATAGAATTAGTTAAAGGATGGTATAATGGTTATAGAATTAAATTGTTTATTTATTTGTTGTGATGGTTTCGAACTATCTTAACTATCGCACCACTAGAAAATCTGTTCGAACTATTCGAACTTTCAGATAGATATCAATCAGAAATGATTGATTTTTTATTTTTATGAAAAAATCATAGAAAGGTGAAATCTATGATTAATTTTATACAGGTTGATGACTTAATAAATGAAAAATGATATAATTATTTACGAAAAAAAGACAATACGAGGTGATGTTTTATGGATTATTATTATATTAATAAGAAAGATTTAAATTCTAATTATTTTCATTTTACAGATAGGAAAAATTTAAAATCCATTAAGTCTAAAGGATTAGTACCTAATATAGGTAATAATGCAAAAAATATAGAAAAAACTAAAAAAGTATTTTTTGTAGAGGGGTTAGATAATTTGGTAATTTTATTTGATTGTTGGATTAATGCTTTATATTATATTCCTGTTATCCCTTTTATTTATAAATTAGGAGCTTTTTTCTTGAGACATAAGTGGTTTCCCAATATAATTGGTGATAGTTATTTTAAAATTTTAAAAGTAAGCAAATTACATCAAAAAAGAGCTTTTAAAAGGTTAGATAAAATGTTGGATAATGGAATACTTTTAAAATTAGATTTAGAAGAAAATATTGATTTTATATATGATGACATAGATGAAATAAAATCTCGTGGTTATACTAAAAAGCATTTAGAAATATGTGGTTATTCTCCAAAATATTCAGATTTAAATAGTAATATAATGGATAAATGGAATATGCATACTTTAACTAATCATATAGTTAATCCTAAAAAAATAAAGGTTTGTTATTTGGAAAATGATAGTTCTAACCTTAGAGATATATTTAACTATTGTTTAAAAAATACTAAAATAGATTATAAAAATATTTGCCCAGAATTATGTGCTTATTTAAAATATAAAGGTTATAGAAATGTATAAAGTAGAAAAAAGTAATATTAAAAATATGGATACTAATTATTTAATTGAAATAGGTTTTAAGAAAAATTAAATTATTTAATTTATAATTTAGTAAATAAAGTTATTGAGAAACAAATATATTCTTAAATTCATTATCCATATCATAATATAGCACAAGATGATCCTGAAATAAAAATTACTACTTTTCTAATTGACAATGGTAATACTAAAAAATTAGTAAAAAATATAGAAAAGATTTTTAATTAATTATTTGAATTATATTTGCATTAATTAGTAATTATTACTTATAAATTTATGCTTAGTGGTTGTTATACTTTCACTAAAAGTGCACTATAAATCTTTATTATCCTGTTGAACTAGATTGAGAAAGTTTTATATATAAAAATTATGATATAAGAAGTATGTAGATTTGAATTTTGCGAATTTATAAATATTTTTGTATGATTACAAAATCTTATACATTTAGAAAGTGGTGATTACTATGTTAATATATAAAAACACATTTGATAATGTAAAAACAATTGGTTTTAAATTTCCTATTGAAGATCAATTCTATGCATCTGAAACCGAAGCTATTGTTGCTGATGGAATAACTAGAGATCCTATTGGAATTGCAGATTTATCGACTTGTTCTTTTGAAGAATTTTTAGAAAAATACCCAAGACCAAGTGGAGCTGAATTAGCTGCAAAAGTAATATGTGATACCTTTTCAAAAACTAATGGCTCACTAATAAAAAGGTTGATTAAATGTAATGAAGGTGTTAGAAAATTAAATCATAAATATATTTTAAAATGTGATTATCTTGAAAATGATTATTATGGGGCTGTGGCTTCCTGTATTGGTATTAAAAATAATATTTTAAATTATGCTTATATTTGTGATTGTGGAATAATTGTATATGATAAGTTAGGAAATATTAAATTTCAAACAAACGATGATAAGGAATTATATAGTGATCCATATATCAATAAAATTGGAATATCTTGGAATTTACCAGAATCACGAGTAATAGTTAGAAGAGATTATAGAAATAATTTAAGTAATATTCAAGACAATAATTGTGTATCTTATGGAGCTATTACAGGTGAAGAATCTGCCATAGAATTTATAAAAACTGGACAATTTGAATTATCTGATGGTGATATAATAGTTGTTTATAGTGATGGTTTTACAAAATTTTTACATGATAAGCATTTTATATCTCAAATACTTCATTTTGAAAAAGATGAATTTGAAAGATATATTGAAACTAAATCTAAATCTGATTATGAAAAGTATGGTAAAGAAAAAACTATAGTATTATTTAAAAATTAAAAGCTGTTTAATTATATTTACTTAATTTCTAAACTAGCTGAAAGTGATTAAATTCATTAATTTTAAGGGATGGTTATTATGGCAATAGATTCTCATATGCATATTAATAGTATTGTTTTAGAAAAGGTTAAAATTAGTGAGTATATAAATGAAATAATTAATAACCATGATATTAAAAGTGTTATAAATGTAGGAGTTAATATTGATACTTCTAATGAATCAATTTTAATATCAAAAATAAATTCTAAGTTCTATTCTACTATTGGGATACACCCACTATATACCGAATCACAAAATGTAGAATCTTTATATGAATTAGGAACTTGTGATAGGGTTGTTGCTATTGGTGAAATTGGTTTAGATAGTACCAAAAATAATTTTGATAAGCAAAAAAGTTATTTAATTAAACAAATAATAATTGCTAATGAACTTCATTTGCCAGTAGTTATTCATGCTAATAACACAAATAAACTAATAATAGAAATATTTAAAAAATATGTTAAACCTAAATATGGTTGTGTTTTTCATTGCTTTCAACCTGATATAGATGATTTAAAATATTTAATAGAAAATGGATATTATATATCATTTGCAGGTAGAATTACTTACAAGACAGCAAAAAAGTCAATTGAAGTAGCAAAAATAGTGCCTAATGATTTGTTTTTAGTTGAAACTGATAGTCCATATATTTCACCCGAACCATTTAGAGGAGAGATTAACAGAACTTCAAATATAAAATATATAATAAGTAAAATTGCTGAAGTAAAGGAAATGAGCTTTGAAGAAATTGAAAGTATCACTACTCAAAATACAAAACGACTATTTAAAAAGATGAAATAATTTTTATAAGATATCATTTAAACCAAAACTCTAAATAATAATATAAGTAATATAAAAATAATCATAATTAGTGCTAATATTAAAAAATCTTTTTTCTTCATAAATACCTCTATAATTTAATTTTTTCTTCGTTTGTAAAAGTGATTTCTTCTTCATCTACAGACATAATATTCTTTTCATTTGCTAGTAAATGTCTTTTAAATTTCTTTAAGTGTAATTCTTCTTGTAATTCATAAATGTTTTTTCTAACACGAAACTCATTATCAAAAGTTTTAATGATACAGTATTTACTGTATTTTTCTTTTGATGCATATAATACTTCATTATGAAATAATTGACAGTGATTATTGATTGATGTTGTACTAGTTAAATTTATGACTTCGATTGCTTCTTTTATGGTGTCTTTTAAATTACTCTCAAAACTATGATATTTTGATAGATAAGTAAAAATAGATAACCTAGCTGAAATAAAACTTTCTTTTTTATTGTGAATAGAACATATTATGATAATACTGTACCAATCATGAGCATCACTTCTGATTTTTCTAGCTATATCATAACCATTTTTACTAGTATTTTCACCTAAATCATAATCTAGAATGTATATTTTAATTTCATTACTATAAATTAAACGATTCAATTCTTTGGTATATTTATCAAATGTTAATATTCCTACATCTAAATTTTCTTCTATTAATACTTGCATAATACTTTTTTTAATTATATTACTAAACTCACAAATATCATCAACAATTACTACTTTCATAAATATATACTTCCTATTCTTTTTTGTTACATGTTTTCATTATATACTACTTTTTTAAAAAATTTAGAAAGTGGCCATGAAAAAATTTATTTACTTTTGTTTTTGTTCTAATTTTCATTAATTTATGGTAGAATGAATATGATGATAGAAAGAGGTGTCCTATGAGTAAGAAAAAAATAGATGATATAGATAATAACCTAGATACAGAAAAGAAAATAAAAAAAAGTAGTAAAGAAAAAGATGAAAAACAAGAGAAAAAGAAAAAAACTAAAAAAGAGATAAAAAAAGAAGAAATTAAGAAAGAAGAAGATACTACTAAAGAAGAAAAAATAAGAGAAGTTGTAGTAGAAAGAAAGACTGGCTTTAATTATATAGAAGTTATTGTGATTATGATTATTACCTTAATATTAGGAGCAGTGATAGGGTCTTTTATTACTTATATTTTTAAAGATGAAAAACCTATTACTACTAGTGGTACTAGTATTCCAACAGAGTTAGAAGAATTTGTAAAAACTTATAATAATATCGTTACAGATTATTATGAAGATGTAGATCATGATAAATTATTAGAAGCTGGTATTAATGGAATGCTTGAATACTTAGATGATGATTATTCTATGTATATGGATACAGAAACATCAGAAAATTTTAATGAACAAGTAGAGGGTAAATATAAAGGTATTGGAGTAGAAATTATGCAAACTACTGATGGAGTTGTTTCTATTTCTAAAGTATTTAAAAATACTCCAGCATCAAAAGCAGGTTTAAAAGTTGGAGATATTTTTGTTAAAGTGTTAGGTACTGATGTTACTTCTAAAAATTCTAGTGAGATTTCAACTTTAATCAAAAATTCTAAAGAAAAAGAAATTGATATTGTGGTAAAACGTGATGGAGAAGAAAAAGAATTTAAACTTTCTTTAGATGAAGTAGAGATTGAATCTGTTACTAGTAAAGTATTTGAACAAAATAAAAAGAAAATAGGTTATATTGATATTAGTGTTTTTGCATCTAATACAGCTACTCAATTTGAAAAGAAACTATTAGAATTAGAGGGTAAAGGTATTGATAGTTTAGTAATTGATGTTCGTGATAATTCAGGTGGTTATTTATCAACAGTTACAGATATTGCTTCTTTATTTATGAATAAAAGTAAAGTAATTTATCAACTTGATACAAAGGGTGTTGTTGAACAAATTTATTCGAAAACGAATACTAGTAGAAAGTATAGTATTTCGGTTCTTATTAATCAAAATAGTGCATCAGCATCAGAAATTTTAGCAGCTGCTTTACAAGAGTCATATGGAGCTAAAGTAGTAGGAGTAAATTCTTTTGGTAAAGGTACTGTTCAAAAAGCTTATCAACTTGAGAGTGGTGCAACGGTTAAATATACGATTCAAAAGTGGTTAACTCCTAATGGAAATTGGATTAATGAAAAGGGAGTAACTCCTGATATAGAAGTAGAAATGGAAGGAGATTATTATCAAAATCCAAGTGATGAAACTGATAATCAACTTCAAAAAGCGTTAGAAGATATTAGTAAGTAGTATTCTTCTTTCTTTTTAAAAATAAATTAGCACTCTTACTTGACAAGTGCTAAAATTTGAGTATAATATTAATCGTGAGGTGATAAATATGTACCAAAATATGGAACAAGAAAATGAAAATGTTTTAGAGAAGTATGGTCGTAATATCATTGAAGATGTCAAGAAAGGTAAGATTGATCCGGTTATTGGTAGGGATGAAGAAATTCGTAGTATTACTAGAATTTTATCTCGTAAAACTAAAAACAATCCGGTTTTAATTGGTGAACCTGGTGTAGGTAAAACAGCTATTGTTGAAGGACTTGCTCTTAGAATTGTTAGGGGAGATGTACCTAGTAGCTTAAAAAACAAAACGATATGGGAACTTGATATGGCAAGCTTAGTAGCTGGTGCAAAATATCGTGGTGAGTTTGAGGAACGTTTAAAGAATGTTTTAAATGAAGTTAAAAAATCAGAGGGTGAAATCATCATGTTTATTGATGAAATTCATACGATTGTAGGAACTGGTGCTGAGGGAGCTATGGATACTTCCAATATTTTAAAACCAATGCTTGCCCGTGGTGAAATTCATGTAATTGGTGCCACTACTTTAAATGAATATCGTAAGTATATTGAAAAAGATGGAGCGTTAGAAAGACGTTTCCAAAAGATTATTGTAGCACCACCTACTGTTGAAGATACGATTACGATTCTTCGTGGTTTAAAAGAGCGCTTTGAAATTCATCATGGTGTATCTATTCAAGATAAAGCATTAATAGCTGCAGCAACTTTATCTAATCGTTATATTACAGATAGATTTTTACCTGATAAAGCAATTGATTTAGTTGATGAAGCTTGTGCTACTATTCGTGTACAAATGGATTCTGTACCAACTAGTTTGGATACTTTAACACGTGAAATTATGAGACTTCAAATTGAACGAGAAGCTATCAAAAAAGAAAAAGATGAGATTAGTAAAAAACGTGTAGAATCTATTGATGAAACACTTGAAAACCTACAAAAACAAGAAAAGGAATTACGAGAAGCTTGGGATAAAGAAAAATCTATTAATGATGACATTAAAGCTAAGAAAAAAGAAATAGAAAGAGCTAAATTTGATTTGGAACAAGCTGAAAATGATTATGACTTAGAGCGTGCAGCTAAACTTCGTCATGGTGATATTCCAGCTCTTGAAAAAGAGTTAGCTAGATTAAATAGCTTAGAAAAAAATAAAATTCTTAGTGATACAGTTACTAGTGAAGATATTGCTTCTATTATTTCAAAATGGACTAATATTCCTGTTAGTAAATTAGTAAGTGGTGAGAAAGAAAAACTTTTATCACTAGAAGAGAATATGAAAAAAAGAGTAATCGGTCAAGATGAAGCAATTAAATTAGTAAGTGATGCTATTATCAAGAGTCGTAGTGGTATTAAAGATCCTAATAGACCAATTGGTTCCTTTATTTTCTTAGGTCCAACTGGTGTTGGTAAGACAGAAATAGCTCGTACTTTAGCTTATGAATTATTTGATGATGAAAAACATATGATTCGTATTGATATGAGTGAGTATATGGAAAAGTTTAGTGTTTCTCGTTTAATTGGTTCTCCTCCAGGATATGTTGGATATGAAGAAGGTGGACAGTTAACAGAAGCAGTTAGACGAAATCCTTATAGTATCGTATTATTTGATGAAATTGAAAAAGCTCACCCTGAAGTTTTAAATTTACTTTTACAGATTCTAGATGATGGTAGAGTAACCGATTCTAATGGTCGTACTGTTGACTTTAAAAATACTATCATTATTATGACATCTAATCTTGGTAGTGAACATATTTTAGATGGTAATACTAGTAAAGTTATGGACGAAGTTAAGAAATACTTTAGACCAGAATTTATTAATAGGGTTGATGAAATTATTGTCTTTAATCCATTAACGAAAGATAATATTAGAAAAATTCTTGATAAATTGATTGGTGAAATGGAAGATAGATTAAGTAGTGATAATATTCATATTGAATTAACAGATAGTGCGAAAGACTATTTAGTTGATAATGGTTATGATATTACATATGGTGCTAGACCATTAAAAAGATTACTTAGTCGTACCGTTGAAACTAGTATTGCGAAAGTGTTAATTAATAACGAGGTTAAATTTGGTATGACTTTAGTTGTTGATTACCATGATGGACATTTTGATATTACGAAAAAAGAGATAACGAATGAAACTATTTAGTTATCTCTTTTTCTATGCTATAATAATTACATAATTATTGAAATTTGGTGATGAATTATGGATAGTGCTACTTTGATTCAGAGCGTATTACAGGGAATATCACTTGCTGTTGTTTGTGATGTTGTTAGAGATTTTCTTGTATTGAGAGGTAATAAGATAAATTTAGAAAAACTTTCAAAATATGATGGCTGTGTTGTTAAAGATTTATTACTTCCAGATAGTTCTGATATAGAAAAATTGAAGAAAAGTATAGATAGTGAAATTTTAAAACAATTTTTATCATATTTAGATAAATTAAAAGATTATACATCTGAAGAGAATTTAATAACAGTTTATAAAAATCTGAATACAGCCAAAATTAAAAAAAATAGATTAATATTTTTATTTGGCGCTGCTGGAATTTATGACTGTAAAGAAAACATTATTGGATATTCTAACTTTTCTTCAATTGGTCATGAGTTTTTACATTTAAGTAGTGCATATTATAATGCAGTAGATGATTTGGTAATCGTTGGTCTTATGCAGGGAAATCAAAATTTATCTATTGGTCGTGGACTAAATGAAGGATATACAGAACTTTTAGCATCTAGAATATATAATAAGGACTGTAAAGTTCCAGCTTATAAAAATGAAGTAAAAATTGTTAGATTATTTGAACTTTTCTTTGATGATTATAAAATTATGGAAAAATATTATTTTCACCATGATTTGCCTGCGTTTATTAGATATATGGAAAAGTTTATTCCTCATGATGAAATTATAAAAATTATTTGTGATATTGATAAAATTACAGCTATTAGTAAAAATATTAATTTTGTTCATTTTTATTATTCTACTAAAGTTCAAATTACTCTTTATCATTGGTTTATTATTAATTGTAGGGATCAAGATAAAATTAGATTGTTTCAAGATTTAATCTGTGAAAATCCTATAATTTCTGCTGTTATTCATAATAAGGAATATAAACTATGTAAAGAAAATTTTTATGATTCGTTTAATTCAATGGAAAAGGAAAGTAAACATAAACTTATGTAGTTTATTTATAAGTAAAACATATATTTTACAAGGGGTGATATTATGAAAAATATTATAGAAATTGGTAAAAAGTTAGGGCTTAATAGTAACGATTTAGAGCTATATGGTACAAACAAGGCTAAAATTATTAGTAATCCTGTTAGTAGCAGCAATTCAAAATTAGTTTTAGTAACAGCAATTAATCCAACTCGCTATGGTGAGGGTAAAACTACTGTTAGTATTGGATTAACAGATGCTTTTTCTAAACTTGGTAAAAAAGCTATTTTATGTTTAAGAGAACCATCTTTAGGCCCAGTTTTTGGAATGAAAGGTGGCGCAACAGGTGGAGGTATGGCTTCTATTGTACCAGAAGATGAAATTAATCTTCATTTTACAGGAGATTTTCATGCAATTACTGCTTGTAATAACTTACTTGCTGCCGCTATTTATAATCATATTTATCAAGGTAATGAGTTAAATATTGATGAAAATAGAATTTGTTTTAAAAGATGTCTAGATGTAAATGATAGAATGTTAAGAGGTAGTTTTAATATCACAGCTGCTAGTGAAATTATGGCAATTTTTTGTTTAGCAAGTGATTTAAATGATTTAAGAAGAAGACTTGGTAATATTTTATGTGCTTATACAAAAGATGATAAAGTGGTACTAGCAAAGGATTTAAAAATAGATGGTGCACTTACTTTGTTGTTAGAAAAAGCATTTTATCCTAATTTAGTACAGACATTGGAAGAAAACCCTGTACTTGTTCATGGTGGACCTTTTGCGAATATTGCTCATGGGTGTTGTAGTGTTACTAGTTTAAAACTTGGCCTAAATTTAAGTAATTATGTAATTACAGAAGCTGGTTTTGGTAGTGATCTAGGTTGCGAAAAATATATGAATATTTTAGCTAGAAAAATGAATTTAACTCCTAGTTACATTGTTTTAGTCGCAACAATTAGAGCTCTAAAACATAGTGGTATGGAAAATTTAGATGCTCATATTGATCATTTAAAACAATATCATGTTCCATTTTGTGTAGCTATAAACAAATTTTCGGAAGATAGTAACGAAGAACTACAGGAAATAATAGATTATGTTAGTCTAAAAGGCGTAAAGTGCATTGTTACTGATTCTTATAATGAAGGTAGTAGTGGTAGTATTTCTTTAGCAGAAGAAATTATAAATTCTAATTTTGATATCAATTCTGTTAATTATTTATATGAAGATAGTATGACTATTCAAGAAAAAATAGAAGCTTTAGCTAAAAAAGTATATCATTCTAGTAGTATTCAATATAGTGATGAAGCTTTAGAAAAATTAGAAGAAATTAAACGATTAAATTTAGAACATTATCCAATTTGTGTAGCTAAAACACAGTATTCTATTAGTGATGATGAAACTAAATTAGGATATCCTAAAGATTATACTTTAAATGTTCGTGATATCGTAATTCAAACAGGTAGTGAAATGATTATTGTTTTATTAAATAAAATTATTACGATGCCAGGTTTACCTAAACACCCTAATTTTGAAAATATGGAATAATATGTAAAAAAACTGTCTACATACTATTCTTTTTTTATTTATTGTGGTAATAATATATTAGGAAGTGATATTATGAATGGTACAAAAGGAGATATGTATACTAAAGAAATTATTAATAGGATATTAGAAGAAGGTTGCTTAGATAAAAATCCAAGACCTCATTGGGAAGATGGTACTCCAGCTTATACTTTAAGTGTTAATCATGGAATTTGTACTTATGATTTAACAAAAAAAGAGTCTCCTCTAATTACTTTAAGACCAATTGCTGTTAATTCTTCTATTGGTGAATTATTATGGATTTACCAAGATGAATCTAATAATCTAGAATTATTAAAGGAAAAATATGGCGTTACTTGGTGGGACGAATGGGATATTGGTAATAGAACTATTGGTTGCTGTTATGGAGAAACTGTTAGAAAACATGATTCTGTAAAATCGCTACTAAATGGTTTAAAAAACGATCCTGATGGTAGAAGACATATTATTAATTTATGGCAAACTGATGATTTTAAAGAGGAACATGGACTTAAACCTTGTGCTTTTCTAACAATGTGGAACGTTAGACATGGAAGAGATGGCATTGACTATCTTGATATGTGTTTAGTACAACGTTCTAGCGATTTTGTAACTGCTGGTTGTATTAATCAAGTTCAATATTTGGTTTTTCAACATGTTATTGCACGTCATTTAGGTTATACTCCAGGTAGATTTACATGGTTTTATGATAATATTCAAATTTATGATCGACATGTTGATTTTGCTAAAGAGTTATTAGAAAGACAACCAATTGATTGCACTCCTGAGGTATATATTAATCCTGATAAAACCAATTTTTATGATATGAATCAAAGTGATATTAAAATAATTGGATATCCAAGAGAAGAAATTAAATCTAAAAATCCACAAAAGAAACTTGAAATTGCTATCTAGTGATGAATAAAAAATAAAGTATATATCCATACTATTACTGGTGAATGGTATGGATTCTTTTTTTGATGTATTATTTCGAAGTGTTATCTCTATTATAGTTTTATTTTTTATTACAGAGTTAATGGGAAAGAAACAGATTAGTCAATTAAATATGTTTGACTACATTATAGGAATTAGTATAGGTTCCATTGCGGCTAGTTTATCTGTTGATGATTCTATTCATTATTTTGATGGAATATTATCTATTATTATTTATGGAGTAATTGCTACTTCTATTTCTTTTCTTACTACTAAGAGTATAGTTATGAGAAGATTTTTTACAGGTACACCTTATATTTTAATGAATGATGGCAAAATCAATTATAAAAATTTACAGAAAAGTAGGTTAGATATTAATGATTTACTCCAAATAGCTAGAGAAAATGGTTATTATGATTTAAGTCAAATTCATTATTGTATTTTGGAACCTAGTGGAAAGGTTAGTTTTCTACCAAAGGCTAAATATATGCCAGCTACTTGTAATGATATGAAACTAAAAGTTAATGAAAATGGACTTTGTAGTAATTTAGTGATTGATGGTAATTTAATGGAAGAAAATATAAAAGAGATGGGAAAAACAGTAGAGTGGGTAGAAACTCGTTTATCTAAGATGGGTTATAAAGATATCAGTAAATTATTATTAGTTATTTGTGATAATAAGGAACAGTTTACCGTTTATGTAAAAGATAGTAAAAATGATGTAGATATTTTTGTATAAGAAAAAAGCTTACTTTCTGTTGTAAGCTTTTTAGATTATCGTAACGTCTGATACATATTCGTTAAGTGGTTTTATTCTATATTTTAATTCGTCCATCTTGTCGGTTGATATGAAACCTGGCATAGCATTGATAACATCTGGTAATCTATTTACAATAGTTGCACAAGTTAATTCTACGGTAGATGGTTTATTGATTACTAGAGTTGTATTAGGTTCTCCAACAATAGTCCATTCATTTTTATCAAATTCTGTTTTGGCATAAACTTTACCAACACATTTTGTTTCTAAAGTAATTCCTTCTTTTGTTAGAGTGGTAACAACGGCACTCATACCTGTTGCCATTCCTTTTTTAATATCCATATTTAATGTGTCAGAATGAATATCTTCTTGATAAGTTTCAGGTATACATTTTTGAGTTTGACTTATTACTGTTAATCCTAATTTAGAAGCTAACCAACCATTTACATTCCACATATAACTTGGTTGATAATTACCACTGTTGATGATATTTTGTCTATCAGAATCGCTGATATTATCACTTGCTGCTACTTCTTTTTCAAACTCTTCTAGTGTTAAACCAGCACCGTGAGCTTTTGCTAAGGCAATTCCGTAATCTTCTACATTATACCAAGACTCACCAATTATTTTGTTTATTTTATGGGTAGAGGCGGCAAGTGCACTAATTAATTCACCCCAATAGATATCTTGATATCCACTACCTGCAATGGTACATTCATTTTGTTTTGCTAGTTCATTAATCTTTTTATATAAGTTTGGATTAGAATTAGCAGAATAAAATGCTTCTTCACAGGTTGTGATGGCATTGATACCAAGTGAAGCACATAATACTAATGCTTCTTCACAATCTTTTAATAGGCTCATAGTAGTAATAATACATACATCTGGTTTTAATGCTAATAATACTTCTTTAGCATTTTCTTTTGGCGAAATTAGAACCCCTTTATTCTCACTTCCAATAATTTCTCCTATATCATGACCTATGATATTAGGATTTACATCAATGGCGCCTACTACTTCAGCACCTTTTTCAAAACAATACCTCATTGTATATTTGGACATTTTTCCACATCCATATTGTACTACTCTTATTTTTCTTTCCATTCACTTGCCTCCTTAGTTTAAGATTAAGGCAAAAAAATAAATGTTTCAAGATTTTTTAAGGAATAATTTTCCATTTTACTCTTTGGTTTACATTTATTTAGTTCCTACTTTTTCTTTATGAGTATTCTTATGATTTGTTCTTCCAATAATGTAATCAGTGGAAGTATTATAAAATTCTGCAAGTTTTATCAATAAATCAATTGGTAATGTTCTTTTTCCTAGTTCGTATAAACTATACTGTTGGCGTGTAATATTTAATATTCTAGCTATATCATCTTGTTTTAATTCATTATCTTCTCTAAGATCTTTTAATCGTTTTAGATACATAGTATCACTCCTACATTTATTTTTACACGCATTTATTCAAATGAATTGACTTGCATTCGTTTGAATGCTAAAATGTTATTAGAATAGGAAATAGTTAACCATGTGTATATTAAAAATACATTTCATGATTAAAAATTAACATTTGGGGAAAACTAAGGTAGTATGGAGGGTTTTCATTATGAAGAAAAATATTAAAAAGAAACAGGTATTATTAACACTATTAGGAGTAATTAGTTTAATAGTAATAACAGTAGGAGTAACTTATGCATTCTTTAATTATGCAAAAGAAGGAACAACCGATAATACGATACAAACAGGATCTATTACATTTTTGTATACTGAAGTAAGTGGAGTAGGAAAAGGAATTTCTTTAACAGAAGCTTACCCAGTAGCAGATAGTATAGGTAAAGTTCAAGTAGGAGAAGGAAAAGTATTTGATTTTAAAGTAACATCAAATATTTCAATGAATTCTAGTATTAGCTATCAAGTAACAGCTAGAAAGAAAACAGGTTTTACATTAGATGATAGTGCAGTTAAAGTATATCTAACTGAAGTAAATGGAACAGAACAAGAATTATTATTAAGTAAATATTCAGAATTAAGTCAAACTGATAGAGTAGATGCAAATAAATATACAGAAAAAGTATTATATGAAAGTAGAGTACCAGCCAATACTTCTAATTATGAAAAGAATTTTAGATTAAGAATGTGGGTATCAGATGATACAGATTTTTCAGATGGAAGTATGAATGATAAAACATTTACACTAACAGTAAATGTATATGCCGATGGAAAAGTAGTAACAGATAACTTAGATACAACTAATACATTAGATAGTATTACAGTATCAGACTG
>ERZ791884.240-NODE-240-length-67610-cov-10.728592_pt1 | contig 67610 bp, 73 predicted proteins | sample MGYA00509941_ERZ791884 | MGnify/ENA primary metagenome ERZ791884 (study PRJEB30046, sample SAMN00792095) | human gut metagenome | study: EMG produced TPA metagenomics assembly of the A metagenome-wide association study of gut microbiota in type 2... | reverse complement strand
AGCTTGTGCTGAATGTTGATGGCAGCATACATCCTTTGGCGATCCGCAAAAGCTCAAGCCCGGTGAAAGAAACGAAGAAGTTTGATATCCTGCGGCCGGTGGCAGAGGGAGAACGGGCCTTGAAATTAGGTGCAGGCGGCGTGATCTGTTTCGCCAATGATTTGCTGCCGATAGATGCCAGAAACTGGTATATACCGGCCGGGCTGTTGTAAAATTATCAATAAGTATTTTAAGGAATAACCTTTGCTGATTTTGAATGTGAGATTCAAGGCAGTAAGGGTTATTTTATATTTAGCTGAAAGTAAACGGTTTTTATTGCCGGGGAAATAAATATGTTTGAAGTTAAGACGAACTGCCTTTTGTCTTTGCCTTAGGTGTAGTATAATGAAAACATCTTTTAAAGAAAATGAGGCAGAAAATGCATTATAATGAAATAAAACAGGGTTACTTTATTGCACGACCCAATCGTTTTATTGCTCATATCGAGCTGGACGGGCAGGTAGAGGTTTGCCACGTGAAGAATACAGGGCGCTGTCGTGAGCTTCTGACGCCGAGAGCAGTGGTTTATGTGGAGTGCCATCATGACCCCAGGCGTAAGACAAAATATTCGTTGATTGCTGTCAGAAAGGGCAGCTTACTGATCAATATGGATTCGCAGGCACCGAATAAGGTGGTGGCCGAATGGCTGGCATCAGGCGAACTGCTGCCTGGTCTTACGCTGCTGAAGCCTGAATGCAGGTATGGTACATCGCGTTTTGATTTTTATGTAGAAACGCCACAGCAGAAGCTATTTATTGAAGTAAAGGGTGTAACGCTGGAGGAAAATGGTATAGCCATGTTCCCCGACGCGCCTACAGAGCGCGGCATTAAGCATTTAGATGAGCTGGCGCAGGCGGTGCGGTATGGTTATGCCGCCGCGGTGATTTTTGTGATCCAGATGCGCGGGGTGAATTGTTTTACGCCTAACCGCCGCACTCATGCGGCTTTTGCCGAGGCTTTGCTGCGAGCGCAGCAGGCTGGCGTACAAGTGTTGGCTTATGATTGTGACGTAACGCCGGATGGCCTTAGTTTGGGAAAGCAGATTCCCTACTGTTTTTAAATTGGGATATATGCTATAATAAAAAATCCTAGCGCTGTGCCTGCTTCAAGAGCTGGGGGCAGCATAGGGGCAGTACAGCTGAAAAAGAACGGAGCAGATTATGAGAGAATATACTAAGTTTTATATTACGCCGAAGGGCGAAAGAGCAGCCCGCAGCGGCCATCCCTGGGTCTATGCTGAAGAAATCACCAGGATCGAGGGCGAATACCAAAACGGCGATCTGGTCGATGTGGTAACAAACAAGGGCAAATATCTGGGAACCGGGTTTGTCAACGACCATTCCAAGATCAGGGTGCGCCTGATTTCGACCAATACCAATGATAAATTTGACGCTGATTTCTGGGAACGGCGGTTGCGTTATGCGATCGATTATCGTCGTACTGTAATGCCAGGAGCCGATTTTAAATGCTGCCGCCTGATTTTTGGTGAGGCCGATCATTTTCCAGGTCTGACAGTAGACCGGTTCAATGACATTTTGGTTGCACAGACTTTATCACTGGGAATAGAAGTGCGGAAAGAGTTGATTTTTAACCTGTTGTACAAGATTTTACGTGAGCAGGGTGAGGAAATCAGGGGCTTGTATGAACGCAACGATGTGAAGATCCGCCTGCTGGAAGGCATGGAGGAAAACAAGGGCTGGTTTGCGTTTGCAGAGGCTGCAGAACCAGGGGAGCCGTTGACGGAAATCGTTGAAAACGGGATCAGATATAATGTGGATGTGGAGAACGGCCAAAAGACAGGCTTCTTTTTGGATCAGAAGTACAATCGCCAGGCAATCGCCAAAATTGCCAAAGGCAAGCATGTACTGGACTGCTTTACCCATACGGGTGCGTTTGCCCTGAATGCGGCGGCAGGAGGCGCTGCTGCTGTAACAGCTGTAGATATTTCGGCCGAGGCAGTGCAGATGACGGACGCCAACGCCTCTAAAAACGGCTTGGATAAAGTCGTTAAAGGCTTGAAGGCCAATGTTTTTGATCTGCTGTCAGAGCTGGTCAATAATAAGTCCCGGGAATATGATTTTATTATTTTAGACCCGCCGGCGTTTACAAAGTCGGGCAGTACGGTCAAAAATGCCATCCGCGGCTATAAAGAGATCAATTTAAAGGCTATGAAGCTGCTGCCGCGCGGCGGTTATCTGGCGACTTGTTCCTGCTCGCATTTTATGAAGGAAGAGCTGTTTGTGCAGATGCTGCATGATGCGGCTGCAGACGCCAATGTACAGCTGCGGCAGATCGAGGCGCGCCAGCAGTCGCCTGACCATCCGATTTTATGGAATGTCCCGGAGACGTATTATTTGAAATTTTATATTTTCCAGGTAGTTTAAGTTGTGATTTGGAGGCAAGATAATGCAGCTGCAGCAGTTATTGGAAGCTATGATCGCTTATATGGGCGGCGACGCCCGGCGGATCCAGCACTTTATTAAGGTACATGCCCTGGCGCAGTTGATCGGACGTCAGGAGCAGCTGAACGAAAGGACGCAGTTTATTTTAGAAGCTGCGGCGCTGACTCACGATATCGGTATCAAAAATGGCGAGGCGAAGTTCGGCGCCGGTAAATGCAGCGGTAAAACGCAGGAGCTGGAGGGACCGCCGGCAGCGGCAGAACTGCTGGCAAAGTTAGGTTTTGCTCCTGACGTCTGCGAGCGGGTATGCTATTTGATTGGGCATCATCATACTTATACCAATATCGATGGTATGGATTATCAGATTTTAGTGGAAGCTGATTTTTTGGTGAATTTTTATGAAGATGGCATGAGTAAGGAGGCTATCCAGACTGCCTGCGGGCGAATTTTTAAAACGGCGTCTGGTATAAGGCTGTGCCGCCAGATGTTTGGAATTTGAATGATGTATAAAAAGCACTTGCCGTAATGAAGCAGGCAAGTGCTTTTTCTGTTATAAATAATCGTGGGAGCCTGCGCCTGCAGGAGCCGAAAATGGAACAGACCCTTATGGCAGCGGCTTATGCCGACTGACCGTAAGGGTCTGTTCACTATGTTAAGGAGAGGGGAACGCTTATTTAACTGCCGTCAGATATTTGCCAATGGCAGCTGCGGCTCCGCGTCCCTCGGCAATGGCCCAGACTACCAGGCTTTGGCCGCGGCGGGCGTCGCCAGCCGCAAAAATACCGGGGATCGAGGTCATATAATCATTATCATTGGCCGCAATAGTATTGGCCTCTGATCTGGCAAATTTAAATTCGTCAAATAACTGTGTTTCAGTGCCGATAAAACCCATTGCCAGAAGCACCAGCTGAGCTGAAACTATTTGTTCTGTTCCGGCGATCTCGACAGGAATTAAACGCCCGGCTTCCTTCTGCCAGTCGATCTGGCAGAGCCGCAGTTTATCGACTTTTCCATTTTTGCCGATAAATTCCTTGCTCATGATACAGTAGTCGCGCGGATCCTGGTGGTATAGCTCGAAGGCTTCTTCCTGCCCGTAATCAGTTTTGAAAACACGGGGCATTTCCGGCCAGGGGTTATCTGCAGTACGGGAATGGGGCAGGCAGGGCATGATCTCGATCTGTTTTACGCTTCTGCAGCCCTGACGAATGGCTGTCGCTACACAGTCGGTGCCGGTATCGCCGCCGCCGATGACGATAACATCTTTCCCCTTGGCGGAAACAGCTTTTTTATCCTGCAGGCTGCTGTCTAAAAAGCTTTTAGTGACGCTGTGCAGATAATCCTTGGCAAAGTGGATGCCCTGCAGCTCGCGGCCGGGGATGGTCAGATCACGCGGTACGGTACTGCCGGTACAAAGGGCGATCGCATCGAACTGTTTCAGCAGTGTTTCCGAAGAAATTTTGTGGCCGATCTCACTGTTCAGTTCAAAGGTGACCCCGGCCTCTTCCAGAAGCTTGATGCGTCGTTTTACCAGATGCTTGTCCAGCTTCATATTGGGTATACCATACATCAAAAGCCCCCCGGCGCGGTCGGCACGTTCATAGACGGTGACGCTGTGGCCTGCCTTGTTAAGCTGGTCAGCACAGGCCAGGCCGGCCGGGCCGCTGCCGATAACGGCAACTTTTTGGCCGCTGCGGTGAGTCGGCTTGTTGGGTTTGACATAGCCTTCTGCAAATGCTGTTTCAATGATATATTGTTCAAGATTGCGGATACTGACTGCACTGCCTGCCAGGCTGGCACTGCAGGCTCCTTCACAGGGAGCCGGACAGACGTGCGAGGTGAATTCCGGGAAATTATTAGTTTTATTCAGGCGCGCATAGGCGAAATGATCCAGCCCCTGATAAACAAAGTCGTTAAATTCCGGCATCAGATTATGCAGCGGACAGCCTGATAAGGCTTTGCCCAACATTACGCCGCTGTGGCAGAAGGGAATACCGCAGTCCATGCAGCGCGCAGCCTGTTTTTGCAGTTCTTCTTTGTGAGGCAGACTGCTGGTTTTGATTTCTTCCCAGTCTTTGATGCGCTCCTGAGGCGGGCGCAGCGCAAGTTCCTGCCGTTTGTAATCCATAAATCCGGTCGGTTTACCCATTATGCCTGCACCTCCTCAAATACTTTGATCGTCGCTTCCTGCTCGCTCATACCGCTTTGCAGGTATTGGGCGACTTTTTCGGTAACGCGCTTATAATCTTTGGGAATGACCTTGACAAATTTTTTGACGTAACTGTCCCAGTCTGCCAGAATCCGGCGGGCAATACTGCTGCCGGTATATTCTGCGTGTTTCAGGATCATTTTCTGCAGCTGCATGGTATCATTGATTTCCTTCAACTGTTCCAGCAGTACGATTTCTTTGTTACAGTAGCCCGAAAAGGTACCGTCTTCATCTAAAACATAGGCAATACCGCCGCTCATGCCGGCAGCAAAGTTCCGTCCGGTCTTACCCAGAATAACGACGGTGCCGCCGGTCATATATTCGCAGCCGTGGTCGCCGACACCTTCGATAACGGCATTGACGCCGCTGTTGCGAATGCAGAAACGTTCACCGGCAATACCGGAAATATAGGCTTCACCTCTGGTGGCGCCGTAGAAGGCAACGTTGCCGATAATGATGTTTTCGTGAGGATTGAAAGGCGCTTCTGCAAAGGGATGGATGATGATTTTACCGCCGGAAAGACCCTTGCCGACGTGGTCGTTGGCATCGCCTTCGAGACGCAGGGTGATACCGGGCGGTAAAAAGGCTCCAAAGCTTTGTCCGGCCGAGCCTTTGAAGTGCAGTCTGATCGTATCTTCCGGCAGGCCGTCCAAACCGTAAAGGCGAGTGATCTCACTGCCGAGGATGGTACCGACGACACGGTCGGTATTTTTGATAGGCAGCGTGATATCGACCTGTTTTTTGCCGGCGACAGCGGTTTTGCAGATTGCCAGCAGCTCGCGGCAGTCCAGCGATTTTTCCAGCTGGTGGTTTTGTTCGGTGGTGCAGACCTGGCTGGTGCCCGGTTCTACCTCCGGTTTATAAAGCAGCGGCGCTAAGTTAAGATTTTTATTTTTCCAGTTACGCTCCGGTTTAGCCAGCAGTACTTCCGTACGTCCCACCATTTCGTCGATACTGCGGAAGCCCAGTTCGGCCATATATTCGCGAACCTCCTGGGCAATGAAGTGCATAAAGTTGACGACATACTCCGGTTTGCCCTTAAAGTTACGGCGCAGCTTCGGGTCCTGGGTAGCGACGCCCATAGGACAGGTATTCAGATTGCAGACGCGCATCATAACGCAGCCCAAAGCGATCAGCGGCGCAGTGGCAAAGCCGAACTCTTCGGCACCCAGCAAGGCGGCGATGATCACGTCGCGTCCGGTCATCAGCTTACCGTCGGTTTCCAGAGTCACACGGTTGCGCAGGTTGTTGAGCAGCAGCGTCTGATGGGTCTCCATCAGTCCCAGCTCCCAGGGCAGTCCGGCGTGGTTGATACTGGTGCGGGGGGAAGCACCTGTACCGCCGTCGTAGCCGGAGATCAGCACTACATCGGCACAGGCTTTAACGACGCCTGCGGCAATGGTGCCGACGCCAACCTCAGAAACCAGCTTGACGCTGATTTTGGCACGTGGGTTGGCGTTTTTCAAATCGTGTATCAGTTCGGCTAAATCTTCGATCGAATAAATATCGTGATGGGGCGGCGGTGAGATAAGGCCGATACCGGCAGTAGTCCCGCGGCATTCGGCGATCCAGGGATAGACTTTACCTCCGGGCAGCTGACCGCCTTCACCTGGTTTGGCACCCTGGGCGATCTTGATCTGGATCTCATCCGCGTTGACCAGATAATTGCTGGTAACGCCAAAGCGGCCTGAGGCCACCTGTTTGATAGAACTGCGCTTACTGTCGCCGTCAGGCTGGGGACGGAAGCGGGAAGGATGTTCGCCGCCCTCGCCCGTATTGGACTTACCGCCGATACGGTTCATAGCGATCGCCAGACATTCGTGCGCTTCCTGGCTGAGCGAGCCGTAGCTCATTGCGCCGGTTTTAAAACGTTTACAGATGCTGTCTACAGATTCTACCTGTTCGATAGGTATCGGCAGCCGCTGCGGAGTGAAGGTCAGCATACTGCGCAGGTTCTGATTGGCAAAAGCACTGCTGTTCAGTTCGCTGGAAAAGCGTTTGAACATAGTGTAATCGTTTTCGCGGCAGGCCTGCTGCAGTGCAAAAACAGTCTGCGGATTGAACATATGCCGTTCACCGCCGCTGCGCCATTGGTAAACACTGCCGGATTCATAGCTGCACAGATCAGACGCATCAGCTTTGAAGGCCGGCAGATGACGCAGCTCTACTTCTTTGGCGATCTCGTCCAGGCCGATCCCTTCCAGTCGGGAAGGTGTGCCGGTGAAATATTTTTCGATCACACAGCTGCTGATGCCGATAGCTTCAAAAATCTGGGCGCCGCGATAAGACTGCACTGTAGAAATACCCATTTTGGAAAGGATCTTGGCGATACCGTGGGTGCAGGCGTCGATATAGTTTGCGGTGGCCTGCTCTACTGTAACGCCGGTGATCATACCGTTAGAGCACATTTCTTCGATCGTTTCAAACGCCAGGTAGGGATTGATGCCGCTGACGCCATAGCCAAGCAGCAGTGCAAAATGATGCACTTCGCGCGGTTCGGCCGATTCGATAATAATGGAAGCTTTGAGCCGGCTGCCGCTTTTGATCAGATGATGATGCAGGCAGGCGCCGGCCAAAAGGGCAGGAATAGCCGCCATTTCTTCGTTCATTTCACGGTCAGATAAAATCAGAATACATTTATCCTGTGCGATCATAGCGTCAGCCTGTGCACACAGACTGTCAAGTGCGTGTTTGAGCCCTGTGCCGCCGGCGGCTACCGGGTAAAGCATCGGCAGTGTCGCCGCCTGGAATTTAGGCTGCTGGATATTTTTGAGCTTGGCCAGCTCGATATTGCTCAAAACAGGCGATTCGGCTGAAATTTGCCGGCAGCTGTCAGGCTGCGGGTCGATCAGGTTTTTCTCCGGACCGATGCCGCTGGTCGTATCAGTAAACACTTCCTCGCGAATAGCGTCTATAGGAGGATTGGTGACCTGGGCGAAAAGCTGCTTAAAATAGTTGTATAAAAGCTGCGGTTCTTCGGATAAAACGGCCAGTGGAGCGTCGTTGCCCATCGCTCCCAGCGGATCTATCCCCTTAGTAGCCATTGGTTTCAGAAACTTAGTCAGGTCTTCCAGCGTATAGCCAAAAGCCAGTTGCCGTCGCAGCAGGGTTTTGGGATCGGGCTTCGGCAGCTCGGTAGTGAGCTTGATCGCATTCAATTTAATAAGGTTTTCGTCCAGCCATTTGCGATAGGGCTGTTCGGTAGCTATTTTATGTTTGATCTCGTCGTTGCCGATGATGCGGCCTGCTACAGTATCGATGACCAGCATCCTGCCCGGCCGCAGACGGTCTTTTTTGACAATGGTCGCCGGATCCAGATCGACGACGCCGACCTCGGAGGCCAGAACGATCATATCATCCTGAGTTATGTAATAGCGGGAAGGCCGCAGGCCGTTGCGGTCCAGAGCGGCGCAGATAGTGCGTCCGTCGGTAAAGGCCATGGCGGCAGGTCCGTCCCAGGCTTCGATCAGAGAATTATGGTATTCAAAAAAAGCTTTCAGATCCGGATCGATATGGGGATTTTTGCCCCACGGTTCGGGAATCATCATCATTACAGCATGCGGCAGGCTGCGTCCCGACATGACAAGAAATTCCAGACAGTTGTCGAACATTCCCGAATCAGAGCCGGTTTCGTCGATGATAGGCATGATATCTTTGATCTTGCTGCCCCAGAGGCTGTTGCCGCACATCGTTTGGCGGGCGCGCATCCAGTTGATGTTGCCGCGCAGGGTATTGATCTCGCCGTTATGCATCAGATAACGGTAAGGATGGGCGCGTTCCCAGCTGGGAAAGGTGTTGGTGCTGAAACGGGAATGGACTAAAGCCATTGCTGTTTCCATAGAACTGTCCTGCAGGTCAGAATAAAAAGAACCCAGCTGCTCCGTAGTCAGCATCCCTTTATAAACGATAGTCCGTGAAGACAGGCTGGCGATATAAAAATACCTGCCGCCGCGCAGCCTGCCATAGCGAATATGATTTTCGGCCTGACGGCGGATGCTGTACAGCTGTCGTTCAAAGGCATTATCGTCGATGCTCAGCCGGTCGATGATCTGTGGGCTGGCCTTGATAAAGACCTGCGCCATGAACGGCTGGCTCTGGCGTGATTTTTCACCCAGTACCTCCGGGTTGACCGGTACGTTACGCCAGCCTAAAAGCTCCTGTCCGTTTGCAGTAACAAGCTTTTCAAAATGACGCTGGGTGTTTTCTCTCTCTACAACGTCAGGCGGCAGGAACATAAAGCCAACGGCATAATGGCCGGGCTGCGGCAGTTCGATATCGAGCTTGGCACATTCTTTGACCAGAAAGGTGTGCGGCAGCTGAAGAAGGATACCCGCGCCGTCGCCGGAATTCATATCGGCGCCTTGTCCGCCGCGGTGGTCCATATTGCGCAGCACCACTAAAGCCTGCCGCAGGATCTTATTGGATTTACGGCCTTTGATGTTGGCGACGACACCCAGACCGCAGGCGTCGTGCTCGAACCAGGGATCATAAAGCCCCTGCTTGGGCGGTAATGAAGTATACATGTGATTTTCCCCTCTCAAAGCAAATTATATCTATATACAAAACTGCAAGTTTAATTATAAAATACGCAAAAAAGAAATGCAAATTGTATACATTATATTTTAAAGTCTTTGACAAGCGGAATAAAATACTGTAAAAATTAAACAAAAACAGCTTGCAGCAAGTCAGCAACTGTAAAAAGACAGAATATTGAAATGTTTGTGAAAAATCAGTAAGAGCGGCTTTTGCACTATACAAAGTTTATTTAATAGTGTAATATTAAATACTGTAAGGCAATGAATATTGCAGATAGGGGAGATGAAGATGAGTAAGGCCGCAAAATTTGATGAATTTTTAAGTTCCAATAATATCAACTGTTTTTCAAAGGAAGAAATCGATAACGAAATGCACAGCATCGTTTATCGTGCCCATATGGAAGTCAGCAGTCAGAATCTGCCAACGATGATCGTGCTGGACGACAGCATCTATACGATGATCCAGGTGCGCGTTGCCGCTGGCGTTGTCAATGCCGGCAACCGCGAAGGCGTTTTGATGCATATCAACGAGCTTAATAAAAAATACAAGGTTTTTAAATACTATGAAGGCGACAACGGGGATATCTGCCTTGACAGCTGCATCACTACGACTGACGAAGGCTTTGAAGCGCCTGTTGTCCACACAGTGATCGATGTTATTTTAAAACATCTGGTAGAAGAATACCCTGTCCTGATGCGTAAAGTCTGGGGCAATTAATTTATAATCATAAATAGCAATGAAGCTGTGAGGCCTTGGGTCCCGCAGCTTTTTTGTAAGGAGGAGCAAACACAGTGAACAAGTTCGGCTTGACTACTGAAGAAGCGAGCAAAGCATTATCCGAGCAGGGCAATAATGCCCTGACTCAGCCCCCGCGCGAAACCTTTTGGGATAAGCTGTGGGAGAATTTTAAAGACCCTATCATCCGGATCCTGATCCTGGCGCTGTTGGTCAACGTAGTTTTTGTTTATATGGGGCACGGCGACTGGATCGAAACGATGGGTATTTTTCTGGCCATCATTCTGGCGACTTTTGTTTCTACTTATTCTGAGTACAGCAATGAAAACGCTTTCCAGAAACTGCAGGAAGAAGCCAGCCGTATCCGCTGCAAGGTTTGGCGTGACGGCGAGCCGGTTGAGCTGCATATCGATGATATCGTCGTCGGTGATGCGGTAATTCTGGAGGCCGGCGATAAAGTTCCGGTCGACGGTATCTTACTGGACGGCGATGTGAAGCTTGACCAGGCGGCCCTGAACGGCGAAAGCAAGGAAGCCCATAAGCTGATCGCTCCGCCCGATTTTACCTGGGGCGATGGTACTATCGATTTTCTGGACGAGCATAAACTGTTCCGCGGCAGCGTCGTTGTCGAAGGTCAGGGCATCATGCAGGCCGTTAAGATCGGCGACAGCTCTATCTACGGTCAGCTGACCCAGGAGCTGAAGGATGATGAACGTGACAGCCCGCTGAAATTAAAGCTTAAGGGACTGGCGCATCATATCAGCCAGTTTGGTTATGCCGGCGGTGTGCTGATCGCTTTGGCAGTCATGCTGCATAAAGCCTATCTGTACGGCGATTTCGGCGCTTATTTTGCTAATACGCCGCTTTTGCTGTCTGATCTGGTGCAGGCTGTTATCCTGGGTATCATCATTATCGTTATGGCGGTGCCGGAAGGGCTGCCGCTGATGATCGCGATCGTTTCGTCGCTGAATATGAAAAAAATGCTGCGCGATAACGTACTTGTGCGGAAGCTGGTCGGGATCGAAACTGCGGGCAGTCTGAACCTGCTTTTTACCGATAAGACAGGCACGATCACAAAGGGTAAGCTGGAAGTCGTACGGTTCATTACCGGCGACCGTCAGGAATACCCTGCGTTTGACGTACTGCCTGCAAAGCTGAAGGCCTTTACTTACCAAAACGTTGTGCTCAATACCTCGGCAGCCGTTTCTGACGGCGCTATGGTCGGCGGCAATATGACTGAGCGGGCGCTCAGCAACTATGTAGGCAGCTACCGTATGGAAGAAATGCTGCACCGTGATAAATTTATTCCTTTCAACAGCGCCAATAAATATTCTTGGGCGGCAGTCAGCGGTAACGGCGAGCGTTACTGCCTGGCTAAAGGCGCTCCGGAAAAGCTGATTTTGCAAACCAGCCACTACTGGGATGCGGAAGGCAACCGCCAGCCGCTGACCGAAGAAATGAAAAAAACACTGGATGACAGAATGCTGGAACTGGCAGCAGATGCGATCAGGATGCTGGCACTCTGCACCTATGAAAGCGATATCGAAGGCGATGAGCTGCCGGCAGACGGACTGACGCTGGTAGGTATTCTGGGTATTCGCGATGAAGTCCGTCCCGAAGCGATCGAAGCGATTGCTGAAGTTCAGGATGCAGGCGTACAGATCGTTATGATCACCGGTGACCGCCGCGAAACCGCGGTAGCGATCGCTAAAGACGCAGGCCTGCTGCAGCGTCCGAATGAGTTGGTCTGGACCTCGGCTGAGCTTGCGGAAATGAGCGACGAACAGGTGAAACTGGAGCTGCATAAGCTGCGCGTAGTAGCCCGCGCCCTGCCGATGGATAAATCACGGCTGGTGCGCCTGGCACAGGAGATGAACCTGGTAGTAGGTATGACAGGTGACGGCGTCAACGACTCGCCCGCACTCAAAAAAGCCGATGTAGGCTTTGCGATGGGCAGCGGTACCGAAGTTGCCAAAGAAGCCGGTGACATCGTAATTCTTGACGATAACTTCCTCAGTATCAAACAGGCGATTTTATACGGACGTACGATTTATAATTCTATCTGTAAATTCATCGTCTTCCAGCTGACGATCAACTTCTCAGCCGTAGCGATAAATTTCATAGCACCGTTTATCGGCATCGATAAACCGCTCACCATTACGCAGATCCTCTGGATTAACCTGGTCATGGATACTCTGGCGGCACTGGCCTTCGGCGGTGAGCCAGCGCTGGAAAAATACCTGCGTGAAAAGCCAAAAGACCGCAGCGCACCGATAGTCAGCAAAAAAATGCTGTCTACCATCACTATGGGCGGTGTGTATATGACCTTTATCGCGATCCTCTTTTATAAGAGCAGCTATGTCGATCATCTGTTCCGCAATGCGCCCGACCATATCTACACATATACGGGCTTCTTCTGCACATATATCTTTATGGCGGTAGCCAACGGTTTTAACGTGCGTGTTTCCGGTCTTAACCTGCTGGAGCACATCGACAAGAACAAAGGCTTCCTGAATGTAATGGCGCTGATCGTGGCGATCCAGGTGCTGCTGACCTATGTCGGCGGCCGCATCCTGCGTACGACACCGCTGAACCTGCACGAATGGAGCGTAGTTGTTTTGTTCGGTCTGTCGATCATCGTTGTTGACCTGCTGCGCAAAAGCGTTTGCCAAATGCTGGAGAAAAAATAAAAGCCAACCCCTAAACAGAGATTATAAAAAATAGGAGTGATGACTGTATGGATCCTCTCGGGTCTATCAAAGAAGTATTTATTGTTGTTGTTTTGATTTTAATGAACGGCCTGCTGGCCATGCTGGAAATGGCGCTGGTCTCGGCGCGTAAAAGCCGGCTGGAGCAGCTGGCTGATGAGGGAAGCAGCAAAGCTGCGTATATTTTAAAGCTTGCTCAGGAACCGACTGAGTTTTTATCAACGGTGCAGATCGGTATCACACTGGTCGGCATCGGCACCGGCGTATACAGCGGCGCCATGCTGGCAGCGCCTTTGGAAGGACTGCTGCGTGAGATCAGCGTACTGCGTCCTTATGCCGGCGTAGTGTCGTATACCTTCGTCGTGGCACTGGTGACCTATCTCAGTTTGATCTTAGGCGAGCTGATACCAAAAAAAATGGCGCTCAACAACCCGGAAAAGGTTGCCATGAGCTTTGCCGGTTTTATCAAGGTCATTATTACCGCGTTTAAACCGCTGACTGTCTTTTTAAGCGTTTCGACCAGGTTTTTACTGAAGGCGCTGGGGCTTAAGCCCAGTGACGAACCTCCGGTCACGGAAGAAGAAGTGCGCGTACTGCTGGAGCAGGGCCGGCTGCATGGAGTATTTAACGTCGGCGAGCAGAAAATGATCGAAAACGTTTTTGAACTGGATGACCTGCGCGTAAGCGAGATCATGACGCCGCGGACCAAGATCACCTGGCTTGACGTCAACGATCCGCTTTATAAGCACTTGGAGGTCATTGCGGAAAAACAGTATTCCTGCTATGTTGTGGCCGAAGAAGATTTGGAACACGTCCTGGGAGTTGTCTATACGAAACGGTTTTTAGCCGATGTCCTGGGCGCTACCGGCGCTTCGATGCGCAGCTCGGTGCAGCAGCCGCTGTATGTGCCTGAAGGTATGTATACCCAAAAGCTGCTGGATATGTTCAAGGACACGCGGATCAAGGTGGCGCTGGTCATGGATGAATTCGGCGGGCTGGCAGGTATGGTGACCCTGCGTGATATTATTGAGCATCTGGTCGGCGATCTGCCTTCCTATGATGAAGAATTCAAACAGGAGATCGTCGAACGTGAAGACGGCAGCTGGCTGGTAGACGGCTTACTGCCGATCAGCGAATTTAAAGACTTCCTTGATCTGGATGAGCTGCCGCTGGAAGAAAAAACTGGTTTCAATACTGTGGCCGGTTTCGTCGTTACCAATATCGGGCATATCCCGACTGCCGGCAACTACTTCCTGTGGAATGGCTACCGCTTCGAGGTTGTTGATATGGACGGCACCCGCATCGACAAAATACTGGTCGAAAAACTGCCGGAAGCTGCAGAGACAGATGCAAAGGACCAATAAACAGAATAATAAAGCCCCGGCCGCTGGCCGGGGCTTTAATTTTATACAGACGCTGTTTTTAAAATTTAAGGGATGCGGCACGGTCTAAAAAGCCGCGCAGAATATCGCAGGAAGCGGCAAACTTGGCTTGTTCTTCGTCAGTGAGTTCGACTTCTAAAATTTCTTCCACACCGTTTTTGCCGATAACGCAGGGGACGCCTGCCGCCACATCGTGCTGACCATATTCGCCGCGCAGCAGGGTCGAGCAGGGCCAGACAAGCTTCTGATCGTGGAAGATCGCGCTGATAAGCATTTTGGCCACATTGGCGATACCAAATTCGGTGCAGCCTTTGCCGTCGATTTCAATATCACCGGCTTTTTTGACCTGCGTTTGCAGATCTTCCAGGCTGATTTCTGCCAAAACCGGACGTTCCCGGCGCAGCTGCAGAAAGGGCTTGCCGCCGATAAAAATGCGTGACCAGACGATAAAGCTGGAATTACCATGCTCACCCATACAGAAGCCGTGAATAGAACGGCGGCTGTAGCCGGTGGCCTTGCTGAGTACCCGCAGCAGGCGATAGGTTTCCAGGCTGGTGCCTGTACAGAAGCAGCGGGAAGGCTGCCAGTCCATCTGCCGGCGGATGTATTCGCAGATGATGTCCGCAGGATTGGAAATACTGATCATGATACCGCGAAAATCGATCTGTTTTAAATGTGAAACAACTTCGTTGGCCATTTTGATCGAATCGTCGAACATATCCAGCCGGGTCTCACCGGGTCGACGGCTGCGGCCAAAGGCCATGACCATGATATCGGCATCGTGCAGCTCTTCATAGGAGCCGGCGCGGATACTGACATCTTTGCCGCACAGCGAGCCGCTGACACAGTCATCCAGATCCAGCGCCTGACCGATAGCTTTTTCTTTCAGGATATCTATCAGGACGATATCGTCGGCTTCACCGGATTGGATCAGTGCCAGTGCGACATGTGAACCAACGTGGCCGGCACCGACGATAACAACTTTACGGGTCTTGAACATAAATATTCCTCCTCTGCGATAAATGATTACTTATAGTATAACACTTTTTAGAAACATTGTTGAAATGAAGAAATTTACTGATTTTAGGAATAAGTTATTATTGGGCAGCAATCACAAAAAAGAACGGCAGCTATTGCTGCCGTTCTTTGATCATTATTTAAGCTGTTTACGTTATTGGATAACGCCGCCGGAAACAGTACCGATGATTTCTATATCCTTCATCGTAGCCTTATTGGCTTCAGTAACTTCTTCGGCCAGGACGGTGAAGTCTGCCCATTTTCCGGTCTCGATCGAACCGAGCCTGTCTTCCAGATGCAGCAGCCAGGCGGCATTTAAGGTGATGCAGCGCATTGCTTCATCGGCGGTCAGGCACTGGTCTTCACCATAAACTTTACCGCTGATGCCGGATTTGCGGTTGCAGGCGCACCAGGCGGAAAAGAGCGGATTGACCTCTGTGATCGGGTCGTCGGAATGCACGCCGAAGCGGACGCCGTGATTGACAGCGCTGCGCATCGGCTCCATGCGTTTGACCTCGTAAGGCCCTACGGTGTATTCAGCATGGACGTCGCCCCAATAGTACAGATGGTTGGTATAACGAGAGATTTGATATGAGAAAATAAAAGTAAGTGAGATAACCCGAGAAAAGGCGGGAAGGCTTGAGATGGTGCGGAGTTTGACGATCGGCACCGAGAAGGCAAAAATCTCACGGCGTGCATGAAAAAACGGCCACTCGTGTACATTTGTAGCCGTATGAAAGATTTTAAAATATAATATAAAAAGCGTTAAAACCCCGTTTAAAACTGCCTTCACGGCACTTTAAGCGGGGTTTTTATTTGCTCATATGGGCTTTTACTAAGGAAGTTACTAAGGAAGTAAGAAATAGCCATTTGACACCGCGGATAAGCTCTCCGCGCTTCCTTAGTAACTTTGCATAAAAAAAGAATAAAAGAACGGATTAACGGATAAATATGCGCTTGGTAGAAAGCGATTTAGTGTATTTTATTTTTTTATCACAAAAATAAAATACAATCATTTACCCTTGAAGGATGAAATCAATGAGGTTAAAATCTTTATTTGCTCAGGGGTCAACCTTCTGGCCGCAGTCATAAGCGCAAGCAAGTCTTCTGACGGATCAACTTTTTGTGTGCAGAAAAAATCAGACATGCTTACATCTAGTGTATCACATATTTTTTGCAACGTATCTATCGAAGGATTGCTTATCCCGTTCTCTATTTTTGAAATAAGGGACGGGTCGATTCCGGAAGATTGAGCCAGATGGCGCGCTGAAATCCCACGGGAAGTACGAAGTGTTTTTATCCTTTTACCTAAATCCAACTAATACACCCCCATTTTTTAAAAAAATTGAGTACAATTCAATTTTCTGATAACTCCAATTATATATAAATCAATTATAGTGTGCAATGGTGAATTTACTTCATTTTTGCCTATTGACAAATTGAGCTACGTTCATTATAATGATGAATATAGTTCAATATTATAATGAATGAGGTGAAATAGATGCGACTAGGTGACAATCTCAAAACAATCCGAACAAAGAAAAAAATCAGCCAAAAAGATTTAGCTTGCGCTGTCGGAGTACACGCATCGCTTATTTGTAAGATAGAAACAGGAGCTTCTCAGTGCTCGTTAAAAACCTTGAAAAAAATAGCTGACACACTGAAGGTGAAAATAGATACATTAACAAAGGAGATAGAAAATGAAGCCTGTTGAAATGAAACCTACTATTATATACGCATCAATCTGGTATCTGTTAACCGAATCGGAAAATGCTGTGTGGTTCGCCTGTGGCGTTGTTTTTACCCTTGTCCTACAGTTAGTATTCGCGCAATAAAAAAGCCGCGCAAAGCGCAGCTGTCGAGAAATGGAGGGATCAAATGATAAAAATAATCGTTTGCCTCATTTTGGCAATTTCTGGAATAGTATTCCTGCTTATCGGAGTTACAATGTTCATTTACATGCTTCGTTTTGCCGAACCGCTAAGTTATCCCTTGATTTGCCTTGGCGGTTACGAATTCTTACGCTATTCTAAAATTTGCCTTGAAAATATCTATGAAACATTAACGGAAAAGCCTACTCCTGATGTTCGCTGGCCTGTATATTGGGTGAATTATGACAAAGAGGAGTGATCTGACATGATTATCAAAACCGGCCGAGAAGCTGAACTTACAATCTTTCTTGAGGCACTAGAAAAAAGAGAAATAGAACGTTATAAAGCCCTTGGGAAACCGTATGACAAATATAAACTTACGCCTGAAGGAATACAGGAAGTAAAACATCTTCGTTACTCATGGGCCCGAGCTGATGCTAGAGCAGCAGCGAAAGAAGAAATGCACCCCTGTCAACAAATAAGTTTTGCTGAGAAAATAATAGGAACGATCTCTTTGATCATTTCCATCATCGCGCTTGTGATCTCAATAAAGAGATGGATATCGCTTTAATAAAGGTGGGAAGCCAATGACAGATAAAAAAATAATCGCCAGCCAGAAACATCTTTGCGCCAAGATAGATGCAAATTTATAAGAAGTATTTTTTTACAGAATACCTACTAAAGAAGAAAAAGAAACTGATGCACGTTTAAGTAAAAGGATGCAGCGAGATAAAATGTACCTCGATATCGCTTACTGGATTATAACCCTATTGTTTCTTTTAGGGCCATCAGCATGTTTGGCATATGTCATATCTTACTATAGATAAACAGTCCACAAACACCTTTCTTCGCATAATGATTAGTAACAGTTTCAATTTAAAGGGGCGACAGTCATGACCAACAAAAAACACCTGAAATCCTCTTTGTACCGATATGGCATCTGGTTCATGAGAAATCAGTTAGTTGCAGAGAGTTACAACCATGATAGAAAAAGAAAGCCTGTCTTGAATACGAGCAAATCAACCAGAGTGTTGGTTTTATTTTTAACACTTTTCGCTGCTGCATCGCTGTTTTTGGTCTGCATCCAAGGCTTTGATGCTCTCCCTGTAATATTCTACCTCGTCATAAGCTGCTTGTTTTACGCATTTTTCAATATAATCATCAATATTATATCCTGACAACAAACCCTAAAAGGAGGCGCTATACATGGACCGAAAACAAAAACTTGAATTATTTGAAAATTATTACGCCGCTGAACGCACAGCAGCCATACCCCAATCATGGGACGCACGATGTTTTTGTCGAGGGGTATCTACGGGCTGGATGGACGCTCTCCGCTGCCTCGGCCTTTTAACCGAGTACGAAAAATGGAAATCGCAGCAGGAGGGATAGTCATGGATAAAAAAGCAAAACAAAGGATCTTTGAGCTGGTCGACTACTACGAAGGGCGCGCCTTGAACAATGACGATAAAAACCTCGAAGACTACTGTCAGGGCCGCTGTGATGCAATGCACAACGTGCTTGTTGCTTTAGATATCGAAATTGAATACATCGACTGGCAGACAAAACAATGATTATCTCCAGCCCTAATCTCCAATCAAAACAAAATACATACCTGACCGCAGAACAGGTCGCAGAGCTGCTGGGCTGCAGTAAAAGATGGACAAGAGAACTAGCTGACGCCTATGGCGCTATCTCAATCCAAAGCAATGTCGGACAAGGCGGCGTATCCTACCGTTTCCCGCTGCACAATCTGCCGCCGGAGGCCCAGAGGAAATACATGGAAATGCAGACCAAAAGAGTAAAAACAGCGTATGAAACAGCGCCGCAGTGGATCCGCGACCAGGCAGAGCAGCGGCTCTGGCTGCTGGAAGAATGGGAAGACTACTGCAGCAGGCACTCGAAGCTTAAAAAGCCCGAGGTATTCAAAATCCTTGCCGCCGATATCCGCGGCTGCAGGCCGGAGCTTAAATTCAGCCTGGCATCGCTGTACCGCTGGGAAAAGGCGTATCGCGAAAAAGGCATGGACGGGCTTTTGGGAAAGACGCCAACGCAACCGCAGCGCAAGATCCACCCTGAAGCATGGCAGAGGTTCTGCGAGCTGTATCTTCGCCCGCAGCGGCTGTCTATAAGCTACTGCTACGACCTCGTAGAAATGGAAGGCGCGGACAAAGGCTGGTGGCTGCCGACTAAAGAGACCGTCGCCCGGCTTGTGCGCACGGATATCCCGGAGGGAATCCGCCGCCTGCAGCGTCTTGGCGTTAAAAATGCCTACGACAACGCAACGCCGTTCACCCGCCGCGACCCGGACAGCATTTCTTCCGGCCAGATCTACGTCGGCGACCATCACATGCTGGATCTCATGGTGATCCATAACGGCAAAGTAAAACGTCCGTGGCTTACAGCTTGGCTTGATATGAGAAGCCGCAAATTTGTCGGCTGGATGGTTACTTTAAGCCCATGCACGAATACGATCATCGGCTCTCTGGCTAAAGCAGCGATGGATCCTTCCATCGGACTGCCGCGTGAAATCTACATAGATAACGGACGCGACTACTGCTCGTATCGCTTTGCCGGGCGTGGCTACAGAGGCAAACCCATGAGCGAGGATGATCAGGCAAGGCTGATCGCCGAAGGCAAGCAGGTGGCAAGCCTTACAGTTCACCTCGACATCAAAGTCCATTACGCAATAGTCGAAAATGCCCGCGCAAAGGTCATTGAAAGAGCGTTTAAAGACGTTGTAGAGCGCTTTAGCAAGAACTACAGCACCTACTGCGGCAGATCCACCATAGAACGCCCGGAAGATCATAACGATACCATCAGGAAAATGCTTAAAAACCATAAAAAAGGCCGTGAGGTCTTGACGCTTGACGATATCAAAGCAGATCTTGATACCTATATCCGGCAAATATGGAATAAAACGCCGTCAGCTGCCGGCAGAGGCCGCAAGGCCGAGTGCCCGGATGAAACCTTTATCAGAACGCGCCTGCCGGTTCGCCGGGCAACTCCGGATACCTGCAAGCTGCTCTTTATGAAGTCGACCAACCCGCGCAAGATCGGCCGCAATGGTATCACCTTCCGCGGTGAGGAATACTATAACCCGGATTTCCTGCTCATCAAGGGCCAGAGCGTCTATATCCGCTATGACGAGGACGATCTGTCGAAGATCTACGTCTACAGCACCAAAGATGAGTATATCGGTACAGCTGAGCGAGTCAAAGCGCTGCCGGCGATCGGAGCAGATCCGGAGCTTTTAGCGCAGGAAATGGCCCGCAAAACCGGAGCTATGAAGCGGCTAAAAAATCACCCGCTCACAAAAGCCGCCAAGGCTGCCGATCTACCGAGCATATCGGAAATTGCTGCCATGTTCGCCAAGAACAAACCCGCCCCGGACCCGGAACCGACAGACGTCATAGAGCTTGTGCAGACGTCCAGAGAGGTCAACAGGAGCGCCAAACGGCTTAAAGCTGCAGGCGATACCTTAAATATAAATCCCTTTGAGGCTATGCTGCAGGGAACGATAATACCAAGAAAGGAGCGTTGGAAAAAGTAAGTGTAATCAAAAAACATAAAAATAAAAAAGCTCTGTTATTACACAGAGCGGAAAGGACATGATGAAAAATATCAAAAGAATAGTTCTGGAGATAGCGATAATATGGGCTTACATATCTCAAGTATATTCGTACATGAATGAAGGGATTGCATTGATAGGTTCATTGCTTTTGGGAATCATTCCAATGATTTTATTATTCGTTATTCTCATCATAAAGGAACCAAGTGAATAAAGCAGTTATAGCTAAATAAATATATTTTTTATACTCAAGCAAACCTATCGGATCTAAAGCACAGAAGAAACTGTATAAAGCAAAGTAAAATGACATTTTCTTCTTACAGGCTTCTTTCTGAATAAGCTTTTTGGTTTTAGCTATCAAACGAAACCTGCGCTTTTTAGTTCTCAAGTTGTTCGAATTTACTGCGGGAGTGTAATTTTGCGAAAAATCATTTAAGTCTGAATCAATGAATTTTCTAAATTCTTCTAAAGGCATTTCTTGAATACCCGAATTGCGGAGCGAATCAAACAGATAAGAAGGGAGAGTTTGTGGCTTGAAAGCTTGAGCTAAAATTTCTTGATTTCGCATTTGTTTTTCCGTGATCTGATTAAAAATAGACGCAATAGTGGCATTCTGTTGATGCAATTGGCAAGCATTAATAACATCAACAAAAGCTTTCTGAGCGACAATGGTAGACTTTAGTAGTGGATTTGAATATAAAGAATATGCACTATGATAATTACCAATAGCATTAGATTGGAGAATTTGAGCTTCTAAGATAGGTCGTGGAATGATATTACATAAAGCTTTATTTTCAAAAATACGTCGCATCTTTCGCTCGTGTTCTACAAGTATTCCTTGATAATACTGATATAAATCTTGTGCATTAGTCAGATTCAAGTGCCCTCAACCTTCCTTGACATATATTTTTAATTATACCACAAAATATCATTAAACTTAACTCCAAACAGCATCATTCGGGACAAGAACAGGAATTCATTATTCTATTTACCTAAAACAAAGAAAGGGGCAATACCATGAATAAACTTAATGAAAACACAAAAAAGAAAGTAATCAACTACGTAAAAAACGTAAACAGTTGGTTATCTGAAGAACAATATCAACGCTTGCTTGACCGTATTTACTGGGATATAGCCTGCAGAGCAGACCACAAATACGCGTCGAGTGCCGAGATCAAAGACCTCGAAGACACGCCGATGCCTCCTAAAAAACCAGACTTTCATGAAATTGTGGGAGAAATTATGTGGATATTTCAAAAAAACAACCTTACTTTTACTGCAATAAAAGGTGTACTTTCCGAACTCGAACTCAGATCTGCACATTTTTCAAAAAACCATCCTGTAAATTTTTCTGACGCCAATGGTGTGGCAAAAGAAATTAGAGTTTGCCAAGAACGATCAAAAACAAATGCTGATTCAACAGACGAGTCAAAAGGAGAGCAAATTCACACTATGCCTCCGCGCCTACAAGTGGATCTAAAAATACAATTAGATCGTTATGGGCCCGGATATGAAAACATAAAAGAAGCTGTAGCCGTCGCTGCAGAAATACAAAAAGAGCACAGCTGCGACTGCACTCTTTCTATAGAAATTTAATTTAGGATTCTTCGACTGCTTTACTGATCTCTTTGTAGGTATAACAGAAAAATTAAGGTGAGGGAAAACAAAAGGCAGCCGCCTGCAAGCGACTGCCTCCCCAAAATACACGCAGGCGAAGTTGAACGCACCTGCGTAAATATCATATCAAAATAACAGTTAAAGTCAATATAAAGCTCGTTTAAAAGGAGGAAAAACAATGAACAGCTTAATCGAAAGAGTGAAAAAATATCTTACGACACATACAGATATCAGTCAGGAAAAGCTGGCCAAGCAGATCGGGATCTCAGGAGCTGCCCTTTCCGGTTTTTTAAGAGGCAGCTATAAAGGCGACCAGAAAGCCATCGCAGATAAATTAGAAGCGCTGCTGATCGCCGACGAAAGCAGAAACCGGGCGATAAACGAGATCAAGGCCCCTGAAATCATTGAAACAAATATCATGCGCCAGATCAACTTCGGCATGGATTACGCCCGCGATCGCAATGATATCATCGTCATTTACGGCGCACCCGGGATCGGTAAAACCGTAACAGCCAAAGATTGGGCAGCGGATAACCCGACGAGCATCTTCATCACAGCGAATCCCAACCTCGCCACCAAGCGCTGCGTCATGGAAGAGATCCTCGAAGCCCTGCGCCAACGAACAGACAGCAGAGCTGACCGCATGCACCGCTCTATTGTTAAAGCACTTGAAAAGACCAATCGCCCCATCATTATAGACGAAGCTCACTTCCTGCGGCTTGACGCGATCGAGACGCTGAGGGCAATATATGACGCGACCGGCGTACCCCTGATCCTCGTTTCAAACCCGACTATCATGGATAAGATCACCGAAAAAAACAAGTTGATCACCGGCCAATTTTTCAGCCGCAGCGTTAAGATCCAGCTGGACGAAACGATCCCGCTGGAAGACGTGCAGGGAATCGTCTTGCAAAATGGCGTAGAGCTTGATGAAGAAGCCCTCGACGAACTTCACCGGGCGGCCAATAAAACTGGAGCGCTGCGCCTTATGACCAAGCTTTACCTCTTTGCTCTTAAAATGGCTCATAGCGCGGGTGAGAAGCTATCCATCCGCCACATTCAGGCCGCCGAACAAGTTATTACAATAGTCTAGGAGGCACAATGGATAAAAATAATTATGAACTCATGAATCTTACGCATATCGGCAAAAGCTTTACCGCGCTCGGCTTTAATGCCAATTTAAAAAAATCATATGCCACCTGGGGCAAAGACAGTGCAGGCAATGAATGGTTTGAGGCGTGGGAAACCAAAGACGATGCTATTTCAAGCTATTATTATCGTCTCGCTGAAGCCAGGGAGGAAATATGACATGCTGAGAAATCTTCTTATCGCTATAACAAAGGCTTTTAAATGGTTCGTGGGCTGGCCACGTCCGGTGCTTGTGCCTAAATTTAAAACAGGCTGCGAAGTATGGTACAGTGCGAGCCAGTATGACGAGGAAGCGGAAGGCGGCGTAGCCATCGGCACTGTCGAGATAGTAAAAGTAGACCGCACTGCCGAAAAAATAAATTACCTGATCAAAACAAAACCGCATGGCGCAGTCTGGCGTAAAGAAAGCCAGCTGCAGCCCTGCGCACCAGCAAGCGAGGAGTGAGAAAATGACGTGTGTTTTAGAGTGCGATAAATGTTATCACCTGCAAGAAACGGCACCTGACGCCGCCTATTGCGCCCATATGCATGTGAATCCGTGTTACAGAGGATTACACAAGGAACCGAAGGTCATAACCCCTAAACGGATCCAGCTGCCGGCCCTGCCGCCAAAAACAGAAAGTAAACGCATACCGCCGTTTCGCCCGATGAAGCGTTCTAATTTTGACTGGGAAAAGCATCACGAGTATGTATTTAAAATGCACTACGAAGGCCGCAGCGCCCGCAGCATCGCGCTGGCGATAGGCGTAAATGCCAGTACAGTGTGGAGCTACATCGACAAATACAGGAAGGATAGATAATGAAAATCAAAATCCCGGATATAAGGCTAGCATTGCTCTTTGCCTTAATGATAACTGGTCTTTGTTGGCTGACCACAGCCGCCATTTTATCATTACTGCACTTAACAAACATAATCAAATAAAGCAAAAAGGAGTTTGAACATGGACGTATTAATAACCTTAATCGGAATCAAAAACAAACTAAAAACAGCACTTATCGCGTGCTGGGAGACGCTAAAACTTTTCGGGCTCGTAGCCCTTGTTGCCGCATTGATCTACTTTTTAGGCTTTTTCTGGACACTTGGCAAAGAGGCAGCAGCAACCGTGATCGAATACTACATTTGGAGAGGCGGGATTTTTTAATGGAAAATGGCAAAAGATTTACAACGCCAGGAGACGAAAATAAAGAGCAGGTAACGAAACGACTGCGGCAGCAAATCGAAGAATGCCTGAAAAATGACAAGCCGATAATCGTCGGCCTGGAAAATGACCTCTACATTCTGGGGCGTGCTCAAAACCCAGAAGAATTGATTAAGTTTGCAGCGAAGACGATAAAATCCATAGCCTCAATAACTGAAAAAGCTACCGGGCTTTGCAGAGCAGAAGAGCTACTCGGAGTCGTTTGCGAAGCGATAAAGGAAATCGAGGAGGCAAAAGCCAGTGAGCAAAAAACAGATGCCCAAGAACAAAAACCGCTCCACTAAGTCCGCTTTTAAAAACAAAGTTTGCCGCCGCTGCGAGATCGGCCGTAAGAGCCGGAAACTGGACGACATAACAACTTCGCTGGACAGCAGCATAAAATCGCATGAGATAGGCAGCGTGCTTCTGCCGAAAGAAGAAAAGTTATCGCTTTGGGAAAAGATAAAAAGATGGTTAAAATCATAACAAAGGAGAAACTATGATAAACTCAATCCTCACCATCAACAGAAATGGTACCTGCTGCATTCCTGTAGCGATTCGCAGGCTCATGCACCTAAAACCGGGTACCAAGCTTATAATCAGCCTGCAGGAGCAAAAGTCAGGAGATAAAATAATCGTGCTAAAACCAAGAAAAGGAGCCGCAATCAATGAGTAGTACAAATATCCAAACCTACATCGATAGAGCCGTGCAGCTGGAGGCCGAAATCGCTGCCGCCAAAGAGCAGCTGGAAGAAGCCAAAATCAAGATCCAGACCGAGCTTTACGCAAAAATGCAAAACTGCAATCTAAATTACGCTTATGCCAGCTCAGATAACGGCCGGGCGGAGCTCATGATCAGAACAAAGCTCAATATCATTGACCCGGAAAAAGCAATGGCCCTGATCGGCGCCGTTGCTGAAGAAAACATCAAAGTTAAAACTGAGCCGAAATACGAGATCAAAACAAAGTTTAAAATCGCCCTCACAGCCCTCTTGCGTATGGACTACGAGGAAATAGACCTGAAAGCCATTTTGGCGCTTTTAAAAGCCAAACCTGACGCTGTGGAGGTGCTTGTTAAAAAGCTCAAGGGCGAATACAAAAAGGATCTGGAGCTGCTTCGGGCAGCAGGCCTTGGCAGCGAAAACCTAGAAGAAGAACTCGACGCTATCCGCGCCGCCAAAAACGCCGAGCTCGTCAAAAAATACTTTGACCTTAGCTCGCTGGACGTTGAAGAGCTGGCAAAAGCGATCAGCGTCGAAGATACGCTTGCCCTTACGATAAGCCCCGGCGAACAATAAAATAAGGAGGCAGGGCAATTATGGCTAACATCATAACAAAAAAGCAGGTCGGGCTGCTGCAGACAGCTAAAACAAAGCTTGGCCTCAGCGAAGAAGATTATCGATCACTGCTCTATAAATATGGTGTAGACAGCACCAAAGAGCTAACTCAACCGGCTTTCAAGCATCTCCTCAAAACCTTTCAGCGGCTGGGGTTTGAAATGCAAGGCCGATCAACAGCAGCTCAACTGCGCCATATTGCGAAAATGCAGGCCGATATGGGCATATCAGATGCAGGTCTCGGCAGCCTGTGCCAAAAAACTGTGGGAAAATCCAATCCAGAAACGCCTGGCGAATGCTCGAAAGTCATCGAAGCGCTGAAAGCTATAAAACGCCGAAAGGAGGCAGCTGCCAGTGGATGATAAAATCAAAAATCAGCTTGAGGCTGACGTGCAGCCGGAAGATTTCTCCCCCTCTTTTCAGCCGGTGGTTGATGCGATCGGTGTGAGGTCGGCGATTGAGCTTTGCAAAAACAGCGGTGGCATCCAGCAGTACATACCGCTTTACACCGAGGCACTGGAGGGGGCACGCAACAGAGCGATAGCAAAAGAGTTCGACGGGACCAACCACCGTCGACTTGCGTGGAAATACGATCTGGCGGAGTCCACGGTGCGCAAGGTGCTTGCGCGAAATCGCCGCAGTGAAAATAAAAAAATGCTAGAAGAAAATCAAGAGTCACTTTTTTGACCCCAAAATACTCAACGCAGCGAAAAGCTGCGAAATTGAATAAAAGAGATAATAAGATCAAGCAAATTGCTTGATCTTATTGTTTTTTAGGAGGTTCCTGCCTTGAAAAAATTTATCCTCGACCTGATCTGTGATGCAGAAGGTCACCCCAGCTGCACTACAGTCCTGGCTATAACCGGCTTTGCCTTTTTTATTTTTGTGACGATGTTCTTGCTGCTGCAGGGGAAAACGTGGCCGCATTATGAAATATTTGCCGGTACGATCCTGACTGCCTGCTTTGGCGCGCAGGTCACAGGAAAATTTATCAACAGCCGCGGCGCAAGCAGCGCTATAGGTAAACTCGATGGAAAAAGTTAAACTGCTGGCTGCGTTTCTCGCTGGTGCATTGATAACGGCAGTCTTGATGTTTTATTGCGCACCAAAGCCCGAAACAGAACTTCCTTTGCCGACAAAACCCAAAAATGAGCTGACTGCTACAACCAGTACAAACGTCAGTTATACCGCTAAAGCCGGAGCTGATGATCCGGATGCCGAGATCACCGTCAATGCGCCTGCGGTAAAAATAAAATATAACGATATCGACTACGCTTTACCGGCGCTTGAAAACGAGCGTCACAAATTTGATGCGGGTAAGCTTACCGTTGAAAGTAAAACCGAAGCGGCTCTTGACGTTACAAAACTCGTTGATCAACTAGCCGAGGCAAAAAGACCGCGCCAGGCAGTAGGCATCTGGCAGACCACTGACGGCCCGGCACTGAGCTACGGATATTTTATTGCAAAAAATAAGAAACTCACCATCATGGCCACTATCCCAGACACAAAAAAACATGTCGCCGTCGGCCTTGAAATAACGTTTTAGATCGGAGCCAATAATGGATCAAACCTACATCAACATGCTTTTTACCATCGCTATGGCGATCATATCGGGCGTCCTGACGCTGTGCGGCAAATATCTCAATGAATACAAAGAGGATCTTGTAAAACGCACTACAGATCAGGATTCCAAAATCATTGACATTGGAGTTAGGATCGAACGCCTGCGCGAGGATTTTAACCGAGAAGCACTGCACGTCCAGCGCGACTTTGTGACCAAGGAAGAATATATCGCCATGATCAGCAAGATAGACTCTAAATTGGATCGCACACTCAGCGCCCTGCATCGCGTGGATAAAACATTGGCGCAAGTTGTCGTTAAAGGAGAACAGAATGAACAGCATTGAACGCATTGAAAAAAAAGAACTGCGGGGACGCATCCTTGCTGTCCTCGACTACAACTACCCTGCAGGACTGAGCGAAAAACTTGTGCTGCAGTCGCTCGTTGCAGCCCGCTTTGATGTCACCAAACGCGAACTCAAAGCGCAGCTGGCATATCTGGCCGAAAAAGGTTATGTCACGCTGCAGCAGGTAGGCTTTAGTGACATCGATCTTGCGCGTCAGATGGTCAAACTCACTGCCAGCGGAAAAGATCTCGTAGACGGAAATCTGGAGGCGGATCCGGGGGTGAGCGTATGAGGCGAAAGACTCAGCAGCGCAGCCACAGCAAAATATCAAAGCTTCCTGCGTCAGTGCGCGAAGCCGTCGATAAACTCATACTTAGCGGTAAAACGTATGACGAAATAGCCGAACATCTGCACCATATGGGAGAAGATATCAGCAGGGCCAGCGTTGGCCGCTATGGCCAGCGGTTTTTGGCCCAGATGGAAAAGCTGCAGCTTTTCCGCGATCAGGCCCGCGCGGTAGTAGACTCTGCCGGAGATCGGCCGGCGCTTGAAATAGCTGAAGCTGCCAATCAGATGGCACTATCTGCTGTAATGGAGTACATCATGGAGATCGACTCCCTGAAAGGTGCTAAAGCAACAGAAGTCATCAAGGCTCTGGCGCTCTTAGAACGCAGCGGCGTGCAGCGGGAACGCCTTAAATTAGAGGCACGCAAAAAAGCTAATGAAATCATCAAAACGCTGGAAGAAGGCACGCCAACAATGGCAGCGTTATCGCCGGAACATATGGCCTATATCAAGGGGATGTATGGTCTGACATATTAAACGCCTTGAAAAAGGCGTTTAAATGCTTTTTAACAAAAGGAGGAACCATGGGAGCAAAAATGCAGCCATTGATACCATTGCTGCCCTATCAGCAGCGCTGGGTAGAAGATAAAAGCAGATTCAAACTGGTCAACAAAGCGCGGCAAACAGGTTTTTCTTTTGCGGTATCACTGGAAGTGTTGCTTGATGCATTAGAGCGCAAGACGCTCTGGGTGCTGCTCTCTAAAGGCGAGCGGCAATCCCGTGAGCTGATGGACAAAGTGCAGATGCACGCTAAAGCTGCCAGCTACGCCCTTGACGTGATCGAAGCTGACTTTAAGGTCGGCAAAGACAGTTATAAGCAGCTGGAGCTTAATTTGCCCAACGGCAGCCGCATCATCGCGCTGCCCGCCAATCCTGACACGGCCCGCGGCTTTTCCGGCAATGTCGTCCTTGACGAGTTTGCTTTTCACGCTGACTCAAAGGCGATCTGGGCAGCGCTATATCCGACTATTACCCGCGGATACAAGCTGCGCATAATATCAACACCAAACGGCGTCGGCAATCAGTTTGAAAAACTTGTATCGGACCCGGACAATAACTGGAGTAAACATGAGGTAGACATCTATCTGGCCGTCTCTGAGGGACTGGATCTAAACATAGAGGAGCTGCGCCGCGAAGCTGGAAGCGAGGACACATGGCTGCAGGAGTACTGCTGTAAGTTTTTGGACGAGTCATCCAGCTTTTTGACTTTTGACCTTATCAATGGCTGCAGCGATGGCAAAGTCGCACGCAATCTGCCGGAACTGATCGATCCGGCAGCGCAGCTATACCTTGGCTTTGACGTTGCCCGCAAAAAGCACCTTTCGGTCATCTGGCTCCTGGAGAAAGCCGGAGAGCGATATAACACCATCTGCGTCAAAGAGATGCAGGGCATGAAGTTTAGAGATCAGCGCCAACTGCTCTACACATTCCTTGACCTCCCGAACCTCTACCGGGCCTGCATCGACGCCACCGGCATCGGCGCTCAGCTGGCCGAGGACGCTAAACTGGACTACGGCTATAAAGTCGAGCCGGTGATGTTTACTGGGGCGAGCAAAGAAGATATGGCCGTCCATATCCGTGGACTGTTTGAGGACAGGCTCATTACGATCCCGAAAGACGATAAGATCCGCGACGACCTGCACAGTGTAAAAAAAGTTGTCACGTCAGGGGGCAACGTGCGTTACGTCGCCCCGGAAACGGATGACGGACACGCCGACAGGTTCTGGGCGCTTGCCCTTGCGGCCCACGCCGGCCGCACCAAATGGCAGTCCGGCAAGGTGACGCCTTTTAAAATCAAGTATTAGGAGGACGGAAAGATGAAAAACGACCGGATCGAAGAATATAGCCTGCTAAACAATGCGTATTATGGCGATGGAGGCTTTTTGAACGGGAAATACCTCGTCCAGCACCCGCGCGAATCGTCCGAAAAATATCAGCAGCGCCTCGCTTTGGCTTATTACCTAAACTACACATCACCCTGTGTAAACGCTCATGTGGACCCAATCTTTAAACGAGATCCACAGCGGGAATATTCCGGGGCGATCACAGCCCTCTGGGAAGATTTCGCCAAAGACACCGATCTTGCCGGTACAGATCTCAATACGCTTGTTAAGCGCTGGGCAGTAGCGGCAAAACTCTATGGGATCGGCTACGTTGTTTGCGACAACGCCCCGCAGCCCGGCAGCACGATCGGCGAGATCCTTGCGAGCAAAAAAAGGCCCTATGCCTATCTATTGGACCCTGACCGAGTTAAAGAGATCAAAGTAGACAATAACGGAAAGATCATTTACTTTTCTTTTTTAGAGCGCGACCCCAAAAGCAAACGTGACTTTGTCCGCATATTCACAGACAAAGGCTGGGAGCTGCGCGATGGCGACAAAGTCACCGATAGCGGCAAGTATAACCTCGGCCGCGTGCCGGTAGTCAAGCTCGCCAGCCGCGAAATCAGTCCCTTTGATATGTTCCCGGCATCAGAATTTATAAGTATCGCCATGACCAACCGGAGCATTTATAACAAATGCAGCTGGCTGGATGATATATTGCGAAATCAGACGTTTAGTATACTAACGTATCCGACAACCAAAGCCGAGGATTTGGATATCGGTACTGATAACGCTCTGGCCTATCCGCCGGACTCCCGACATATCCCGAGCTTTATAGCGCCTCCGGCAGAGTGTGCGACGGTGCTCGCCAACCAGATCCAGATGCTGCAGGAGGAGATCTACCGCATGGCTGTCGTTGTAAACGTCACGGGCGTACGGACCCAGTCTTCCGGAGTCGCTAAGCAGTGGGACTTTGAGCAAACAAACCAGCTCCTCAGCAGTTTTGCGGGCAACATCGATGTCGCCGAAATGGAGTTGGCCGAGCTCTTTGCGCTATGGCTTGGCAGCGAATTTGATTACCAATGCAATTACCCTAAAGACTTTTCTGTGTCGGATGTCACGACAGAGCTTGCCAACGCCGAAACGGCCAAAGCCCTTGATTTTGGGACAACATTTAATACGGAGATACTGAAACGCGTTATCACGTCCTACCTGCCTGATCTGAAAAAAGACCGGGTCGAGCAAATAGTGAGCGAATATAGCGATCTTGCTGATCTGTCAGCTCTTGATGCCACCGAAAGCGATTAAAAATGGGAACAAATAAATTATTAAAGCTAATATCTGTCTATCTTGCCGCCTGGCGCAGTGATGCGAAAAAAGCAGAGGCCCTGATCGCAGCAAGCATAGCCGCAGGAGATAAGGTAGATAAAGCTGTCGATAAGGCCATCAAGGCGCGCCCTGATATGTTTTACCTGACCGGTCTGCCTGATTTTCTGGCAGACGCTGCTGCCATCGGCCTGGGAGTAGCCGACACATCTTTCGTACCGCCTGAATATCGTGAGCTGCTCGTCAAAGCGCTCGAAAAACCGTGGACGTCTAACGGCGTCAAATTATCGGCAAGGCTTTACGGAGCTGGCCGAGACATGCGGGCCCAGATACTTACCGTGGTCGGACGGTCGCTGAAAAATGGCGCCGACTGGCGGGCTGCAGCCAAAGCCCTTTACGACGGTTATGGTAAAGGAGCGGTAATACCGGATCAAGCTATCGCCGGGTACATGGCCAATCTCAGGCGCTGGACGCCCGAAAATTACGAGGAGCAGTCACGCCTTGCCCGCATCGCGCTGCGCAATATCAACAGGCTGGCCCGAAAAGGCGCGCCCAATATAGCGCTAAAGTCTGCTTATACTAAACTCCTTGATGCCGCCAAGACTGGCAGCGAAAAGGCATACAGAACCGCTCTCGATATTGCGATCAACGAAAAATCCCGCTACGTCGCCGAGCGTATCACCCGCACCGAAAGTACCCGGGCATGGGCTGACGGTTTTTTCGCAAGAGCATTGGCGGACCCTCATGTCGTCGCTGTCAGGTGGAAACTCAGCAGCAGGCATCCCGTTTATGATATCTGCGATATGTACGCTAAAGCCGACATGTACAATTTAGGAGGCGGCGTTTATCCGAGAGACAAAGTGCCGCCCCTTCCGGCGCACCCGCACTGCCTGTGCTACCTTTCTGAGGTCTACCGCGGTGAGGTCGACCTGTCGAAGCAAAAAGATCAAACAAAAAAAGCCGTTGATAGCTGGCTGCGCGATCTGCCCTTTGATAAGCAAAAACTCGTACTCGGTCTCTATGGCGTCAACGCATGGACCGCCGGTGACAGCTGGACTAAATACCTGCGGGGCTGGCAGGGCCTTGTGAACCCGACAAGCAGGCTTGACGCTGGTCTCGTGCGTGACCTGATGGAGCGCAACCTGCTGCCGCCGACAGATAGCCATCTTGCAGCTATTGCAAAATCACAGGGGTTAAGTTATACTTTAGGCAAACGTGGAGCTGCCCGCTGGCAGAGTGATAATGGCTGGGATATATATCCCATGTATGATGGCTTTTACGGCAGCTATGGCACCGAAACACTAAAAGCCGGCAGCGTGATCGTGGACCGCTATGGTAAAGCCACGGGCAGCTTTGTAAGCCCGCAAGGGACAAAATTTGCCGAAAGATCCCTGCCCCCAAAGAGCCAGAACGAAGATTACCACATCTACCGCGTCAAAAAAAACATTCCGGGAGTATTGTCCGGCCGTACCGCGCCGTGGTTTGGGCAAACCGGAGGCGGCTGGCAGTACAAGCTGCCGGATAAGATCATGAACTTATCTGATTACTTAGAGGAGGTCGATGGATAATGACAGTTAAAGATCTCGAAAAAATCTTAATAACCGAAAAAGTACGCGTCGGCGACTACTCCTTCCGCGACGATCAGCCCATAATATACGATGGTTACTTAATCCGCAGCACTCTCAAAGGCAAATGGGAGCTCTACTACATGGAGCGCGGGCAAAAGGATCTGCTGGGCACCTACCCGACCGACCACGCCTGCTGCATAGAGTTTTTGCGATATATGTCCAGGAGCTACTCGCAGCTGGAAAAATATCTGCCCAAATCCGCCTCGGCGTAGCCGGCCGCAAAATACTCAACGCGGCGAAAAGCTGCAAAATTGAATAAAAGAGATAATAAGATCAATCCTTCGGGATTGATCTTATTTTTTTATGTCACCGCAAGCGCAAAAATCCGTTTTAAGCGTTTTTATAACCCTGCGGGATAAATCCCTTGCGCCAAAATCATTTAAACGTTTTTAAACGGTGTTTGAACGATTTTAAAAGGGGGTATATCTAATCCGCAAGCGCATAAATGATCTGCCGAAAGGGTGATCCCAAAAAATGATACCTGAAGGACTTTACGGAGAAATAAAACAGCCGCCTGAAAAAAGTATTGCGGCAGCGATCAGAGATATTACAAGTATCCGGGACTATATGGATCGCCGGGCAGAATACCGGTACGATCAAAAGCAATTTGCTCTGGATCTAGTGATAGACATTTTAGAGCAGATAAAAGCAGCTCAAAACCGACAGGAGCTCCAACCTCCTGTCGGTTGACTATAAACATCCTCCTTTCTCTTTGCGGCCGGCTACGCAACCGGCCGCAATCTGAATCAAAAGGAGACGAAAGCTATCTGGAGCGGAGGCTCTGATATAAATGCGGCGGAGGCCGAAACTAAAAATATGGAGGCAACAATGGACCTAAAAGAAATCTACACCAAACTTGAAGCCATGGACGGCGGATCTGATATCGTCGCCGCAGTGAAAAGCGAAATCGAAAAATTAAACGCGGAAGCGAAAACGCACCGCGAAAAAGCTGCTGCTGCCCAAAAAGAGCTGGAAAGCTCTTCCGGCAGATATGACGCTGTACTGGCAGCCCTTGGGATCGAAGACAAAGAAAATGCTGCAGATGCCGCAAAAGAACTTAAAGGCGCTCTGGATGCCTTTAGCGCATCGGGCAAAAAGCCTGACGAGATCGCAAAAGAGCTATCCGGTCTTACCAAGCGATTATCCGAAATCGACAAAGAGCTGGCTGACACCAAAGCCGCCAAAGAGGTCGAAACCGCAAAACGTGTAGCTGCCCTCAAAAGTAACGGCCTGATGCAGGCCCTTGCCAAAGGCAATGCGGCAAACCCGGAAGCCATAAGCAAAATTTTGCTCGAAAACGTCACTGTCGGCGAAAATGATGAACTGGCCATGCAAATTGGCAGCGAAAGCGTCTCTATCGACGACGGCGTGGCGGCGTGGCTCGCCGATAACGCATGGGCAGTAAAAGTAAACGCATCCGGCGGCAGCGGCAGCGGAGGCCATGGCGGCAGCTCCGGCGACGCTTTTGCTGACGGATTCGACAACGCATAAGGAGGAACCTAAATAATGGCAATCAATTACGCAGCTAAATATTCTGAAAAAATAGACGAACGCTTCGCGCTCGTGAGTGTGACTACCCCGGCTGTAAACAATGACTTTGACTTTATCGGGGTGCGAACCGTCAACGTCTACAGCATCCCCACCAAGGCCCTGAACGACTACTCCATGACCGGTACCAGCCGCTATGGTACAGTAACAGAACTGGAAGACACCGTGCAGGAGCTGACTCTCGGTCGTGACCGCAGCTTTACTTTTTCGATCGACCGCAGAAATTACAACGACACGATGATGACCAAAGAGGCCGGCAAGGCTCTTGCCCGTCAGGTCAACGAAGTGATAATCCCCGAGGTCGACACCTATCGTCTGGCGGCGCTCGCAGCCAATGCTGGCGGCACTGCGACAGCAGCCATCACCAGCTCCAATGCATACGAAAAATTTCTTGACGCAAAAAACCACCTGATCGACAACAAGGTCCCATCTGTAGGATCTGTAGCCTATGTATCCGGCCAGTTTTACAAAAATATCAAGCTGGACAGCAGCTTTATCCAAGCCAGCGACCTGGCTCAAAACACATTGCTCACAGGCCAGCTGGGCATGATAGACGGTACGCCGATCATCCCCGTCCCGTCCACTTACCTACCCGCTGACTGCGCGTTTATCCTCACCAATCCGGTCGCAATGTGCAGCCCGGTCAAGCTCGCTGATTACACGATCCACGAAAACCCGCAAGGCATCAGCGGCTGGCTGGTAGAAGGCCGCGTCTACTACGACGCATTTGTACTTGCATCCAAAGCTAACGCAGTATATGTACATATGACCGCTTAGGAGGAATTTAAATGGAGCTTACAAAAAAAGGCAAAAAAGTAACCCTTAAAAGTGACGTCCAGATCGCGGCCTACAAAAAGGCTGGCTGGGTTGAAGTCAAAGGCAAAAACCCCAAAGCCAAACCGGATGACACGGCCGCTGATACCACCGAAAAATGATAACCATTAAGATCACCGGAGCAAAGGAGCTGACCGAAAATTTTCGGCAGCTTCCGCGCCGGGCAAAAGATGAGCTTGTAGCGGCGCTTAAAGCCTCTTTGCGAGATATCCGGGACCGGGCAAGGTCGGATCATAAATTTACGACCCGCAGCGGCGAGACTGAGCGCGGGATCGAATTCAACCAGACCGGCCCCCTTTCGGGTGTTGTAGGTGTAACAACCAAGATCGGCGCCTACCTGCACGAAGGCACAGGCATCTACGGGGCCAAAGGCCGCCCGATCGTTATCGTCCCAAAATCAAGAGCCGCTCTCAGATGGGCAACCGGAGAAGGATTTGCCTTCTCCAAGCGCGTCGTTATTTCCGGCATTAAAGGCGATCCCTTTTTGTATAAAGCGGCCAGAAAAGAAACCGCGGCGGTTAGAGCAAGGTTTGGCGAGGCTATCAGAAAGGCGGCAAAATTATGATATTTATAACCGATGCCGATATCACCGACGACGTATTAGTCGTTGATCAATCCGACATCGATGCGGCAAACGCTTACGTCGGATCGATGCAGGCGAAATTCGTTATAGCTGACGAGGATATTGCTGATCCTCTGCCCTATAACATCAGACGCCTTGCAATCGTCTATGCCTGCTATACGGCGGCACTTGACGCAGTAGGCACAGATGCGACGGAAACGATGGGCGAAAACCGGCAGCGCATCGACATTTACGAGCAAAAGCGCAAAGCGTACTACGCAGAACTGACCGCGCTGTCAGGATCTATTACAGCAGCAGACTTTACCGGGACTGCCGTCGGCGGCTCCCCTAAAGTCACACTGGGGAGGTCTTGATATGAGCAGGCGCCAGGAAGTAACTGACGCGATTGCGCGCATCTTGAGCGACGAGCTGCCTGACATTCCATGGACCGTGCTCGTCAAAGGCCTTAAACGGTCTAAACAAACCGAAGGCACGATCAGCTGCGACGAGGTAACATACAGTTTTGACGCCAAAGGCAGCCGCAACGGCCGCGCGATTTACTCCGTCTGTGTAGTCGCCGCAGGTGACAGCGTCGATATTGACGACATCGCAGACCGCCTGGACGCGGTTATTTTAAAGAACCCAACGCTTGATAACTGGGCAACTACCGCCCGGATAACGCAAATACTTTTTGGAGTCTCGCAGGGTCAGCCGCAGGAGGCGGGAGTTTTCTTGGCGACCCTTGACGTGACTTACGACAGTAATTAATGGAGGTAAACAATGGCAGCACAAAGACCCATTCGCCCGGTGATCGATAAAAAACTCATGGGCCGAGAGGTGCTTGTTTTTTTAGACTTCGGCGAAGATGCAACCTATGACGATCCAGTCTGGTCTATCATAGGCGGACAGCGAACCGCAGACTTTAATAACAGTGCCGACAGTATCGACACCAGCGATAAAAATTCCAACGGCTACGGCGACAGCGAGCCGGGCATGAAAACGACCGAGATATCCATGGAGCTCATCATCAAGCCGAGCGATCCCACGATCGCACAGCTTTACGATGCCTACAATAATAATGAGGCCGTAGATATCCTGCGCTGGGTAAAAGGCGGACGAAGCACGCGAAACTGGTACTCAATCACAGAAATGAGCGAATCCGCAGCATATGACGACGCATCGATCCTCACTCTGACGCTTAGCGGCAAGGGCGAGCCGACAGTCATCGAAGATATGGCTGACCCGCGCGAATAGCGCATAATCGCAGCAGCGGGGAGATTCCTCGCTGCTTTTTAATTAAAGGAGGCAATGTAAATGCAAAAGAAAGCGAAAAATAAAGCCCAAGGCAGCCAAGTTAGACGCACTGTAGATCTCAATATTTTCGGAGAAGAACATCAGCTGAAATTTACCATAAACGCGCTGGAAATGCTGGAGGCGACTACTGACGAAAGGAACGTCAGCATTCTTGCGACTAAACCTGTATGGTCGCTTAAAGACGTTGTATCCGGAATCCACGCAGGGCTAAAGTGGCAGATACCCAAGCTGACCCGCGAGCAAGTCAAAGACGGCGTGCAGATATTGATCCGGGAAACATCAATTTACGAACTGCAAGGCCTGATCACTGCCGCGATCGGACTTTCCGGACTGGTATTCGGCGACGCTGCCAGAAGCCCGTTTGCAGAGATCCTGCCCGATAAAAAACAGTCCGGCGATGATAGTGACGAGGACGAAGAAAAAAAGTAATTACTTTTGCCGACTGGGTCGATCGCTGCATCTGGATCGGCTATGCGCTAAAATTCACTGCCGAGCAGATTGCGGCATTAACGCCATATGAATTATTTGCCCTGTGGGACGGCGAAAAATACCTGCGCCAAGCACGGCAGATAGATATCGCAAGCCTTATCACTATCCATTATTTAAATCATCATCGGCGCAAAGGCGCACGCGAATTGAAACTTGAGGATATATTCAGCGATGGTCGTTTCGACAAGCGCCGCAGCAAGAATGAATTTACGAAAGAAGACTGGCAGCAATACATCGATATCTTTGGATGAGGAGTTACCATGGCCGAAAAAATAGAAGTCCAGATAAATGGCGAAAGCCAAGGTTTTGATGCGGCAGCAGCCAGAGCGGCTCAGCAGGCAGCAAGACTCGAAACTGCATTAAATAACGTCGCCAGCTCGCAAAGCAAGGCGGCCAGCGCTGCAGCTCAAGCTGCAGGATCTACCGATCAGCTCGCCAACGCACAAAAAGGCGCCGCTGATGCTGCTGCCAAGGCCGCCAGGCAAAACGACAAAACAAAAGATTCGCTGGATGGAATCAGAACAGCGTCGACCCTCGCTGCAGCAGCTATCGCTACAGCTACGGCAGCCATGGGACTGGGAGCCGTTAAAGCTGCAGGAAAAATGGAACAGCTTGAGATCGCGTTTACAACAATGCTGGGCAATGCCGAGCAGGCGAAGACTATGCTAAGCGACCTGCAGGACTTTGCGCAGGTGACTCCATTCGATCTCGAATCAGTAACAAATGGCTCGCGCAGACTTCTGGCAATGGGATTTTCTGCTGAGCAGATCATTCCGGTCATGACCGCCGTTGGCGACGCCGCAGCGGGTCTTGGTATGCAAGCCGAGGGCATCGACCGGCTAACTCTTGCCATGGGGCAAATGGCCGCCAAAGGCAAAGTTTCGGCTGAAGAGATTCGCCAATTCGCCGAAGCAGGCGTCCCGGGATGGAAGTTTATTTCGGACATGCTCGAGATAACGATCCCCGAGGCGATGAAACGCGGTGAACAAAACCAGATCAGCGCGGCTCAAGGCTTGAACGCCATCGTCGCCGGTATGAACAGCAAATTCGGCGGCATGATGGAGGCACAGTCTCACACGATCGACGGCATGTGGTCTAACCTCATGGACGGTATTAGCCGCACGTCGATCTCCGTCGGCAAAGATATCGTCGAGAGTTTTGATTTACATAAAAAACTAGCTAAAGCCATGGACTTTTTCGACGAGTTCCGCGAGCGCGTGGACAATTCCGGTCTTCGGTCTGCGATCATCCAGAGCGTACCGACCGAAGTCGTCGCTGCTGCATTTGTCGCAATAGATATAGCGGTAGTGACGACCCTTATCCCGGCGATCAGTAAAGCTATCACTGCATTTAGAGCCCTACGCAAGGCAATGTTAGCAACGCCTATCGGACTTGCGACAATAGCCGCGTCTGAGGTCGCGTTAGGGGTATATGACAAAGTGCAAAAGTATGAGCAAGGCGGCCAAGAGCGCGCCGACCTCCTGCAGGGAGTATTTGATGCTGAAGGCATCGAAGGCTACGAGGAGTACGTCACAAAGGCGGCAGGAGTAGTCGAGGACTGGGATAAGATAAGCAGCGACAATGATCCTTACGCCGCGATCCGCGATGCCGCGGAACATGCGCGAAAGCTGAAAGCTCCGCCTGACTTTAGCAATCTCGGTGACTATGCTGCTGATGCCGGTTCTGGCAGAAAAGGTTCTGGCCGTAAAAAACGTGATACGTCTGCGCAGGAGGCCAAGGCCTACATTGATCTGTTTGATAAAATGGTGCAAAAAGCCGAGGCGTTCAAATCCTTGTGGGACGGCATTACCGGCACGAGAAATACTATGTTTGACAATGCTGCCGAGCAGGTCAAAAAGGCAACTGAATCCTACAACGCTGCGCGCGATGCCCGGATCAAGGCTGAAGCCGAAGGCAATGCCAAAGCCGCCGAGCTGATCGCAGAGACTGAAGCGCAGCGGCTGCAATACCTCCAGCAAACCGAAGCGAAGGCGAATGAAGTTTTTGCTGACAGCCTACTGCAGCGCAAAAATGCCATGCAGGAATACAACAACCAAATGCAGACCCTTGCCGAAAACAATCAGGCTGCAATTCTGGCGGCATTTCAAGGGCGGCTGTCCGCCGAGCAGGAAATGGAGCTCGAACAGGCCCTCGCCCGCCAGCAGCAAATGATCGAAGAGCAGGAGCTTAGGCAGGCTTATTACGACTGGCAGCTCGAAAGCCAGGAAAGCCTCTTATCGTTCGGACTGGAAGCGGCGCAAACACTCAAAGACGGCCTGGCATCGGGTCTCGCCAGCATCATAACTGAAGGAGCTAAGCTCGGTGACGTTTTAAAAAACCTTGGTAAACAGATACTTAATATGTTCATTCAGTGGATAGTTGGCAGACAGCTCGCAGCAGTCTTTTCAAAAATGGCCAACAAAATGGCACTTGCCGAAACCAAAGGTATCGCTGCAGCAAGTGCTGCAGCATGGGAACCTGCAGCAGCGCTTGCCGAGGCAGCAGTGCCGGGTTCTATCGCTCGCGGCGAAGGCTTGGCAGCGGCAGTGGCAGGCAGAGCAGCAGGCATCGGCGCCGATTTTGTATCCAGCAGCAGCGATTCCGGCGGACTTGGCTCTGACAGTTTTATGGCCGGAGGCCTTGACAGCGCCATGGGCGGGCTCAATACCGGCGGCGTTGGTCTTGGTGACAGCAGCTTCATGCGAGGCGGTATCAGTTCGATTCCGGGCGGTATTGGCGGCAGCGTGATTAACGTCACCAGCAATAACTACGGACAAATCAACAACGGCTGGGACGCTGATCAATTGCTCGGCGGACTTAACGACAGCGTTTTAGGCGCTTTAAGGAGCAGTTAAATGGTTTTTAAAAGAGCGAAATACGAAGAAAAAACCGCATACCCTAACGAATATATCACTGTCGTATCTGCCGCAGGCGTGGAACAAAGGCAATATTTGCGTGTAGCCATATCCAATATTAACGATATAAAAATGCGCATCAAGGAGGCCGATAAAGCTTACGCGCACGGCAGCTATGCCTACGGCGACGGCAAAATCGAAAGCAGGAAAATGAAACTGTCCTGTCACATTCGCGGCGAAAACCAAGCCGACCATGACCGGCAATACAACGATATCATAAACCTGTTTGCGCAGCGTAACTACTCGCTGCGCATGGCCCGCGACGACCGGGAGTATCGCATTGCCGGATTAGTAGAAACGAAACAAAAATGGGTCAAAGGCTTTAAATGGCTTTGGTCTGATATTGATATCACTCTTATGATGACAGATCCGTTTGTTTACGCAACTGCTGATACCGTGGTAAACATTCTGTTTACCGGGAACCAAACCGATAAAGTGGTCAGTTTATATAATGATTCGGCGATTGACGTTCCGCTGATTTTTGATTTTATCCCGATGGCCGATACGCCCATGGATAACGTCAAGATCATGCATACAGATAGCGGCGAACAGATGCAGCTGACCGATTCGCTCCTTAGCTATCCTCACAAAGCTCGCGTGGATGGCAACGTGGGAACAGTGCGGCGCGATAATGATAACAGTATCAATACCTTTTCCGGAGTATTCCTTCATGCCCTGCCCGGTCGAAATGAATTCAAATTCACCTGTCCGGCCGGGCAGGTGAAAATAATCTACAGAGCCAGGTGGTTTATATGAGCAAAGGTAATCTTTTATACGGCCTATATCCGCGCGGCCAATACATTCACGCAGGACTTATTGGACTGGCCGGCGGTTACACTGATGATCAGATAGGCTACCTGCCAGACCGCTATGATATGATCGCTTACAACAAGGACGGGACCAAATCCGCGATTTTTTCCAGCGGCGTCGAGGGCAATGCGCTAAAGTCGTTAAAATTCGAGATAGTCGAAACTGGCTGCGGAAAAGCGGATTTTGTTTTTAGCCGGCTGCCAACAAACGCAGAACTTTCCGTAGATCAGCGCATTGATATCCACTTATACAATGATCCGCGGCCGTGGTGGAGTGGATACATTTTAAACTGCCCCTCCCAAGGCAGCACTGCCAAAGAATACAAATACACCGCGCATGGGTACTACAATAAACTGGACGCAGTAGTCATATTTGCAGATTTTCAGGGGCGAGAGGTATCAAATATGGTGTCTGATATCGCCCGCCAGGCAGAGCTAAAAGCCGGGCTAAACTACAGCAGTAATCTGCTGATCAACACCAACTATATCGCGTCACGAATACAATTTGACGGCGTTACAGCTAAAGACGCACTCAAGCAGCTGTCTGACTTTGCAATCGATTACGTTTACGGCGTAGACGAATACCGCCGCCTGTTTTTCCGTCCGCGCAACCGCGAGGTCAATGAGCAGGCGAGGTTTTGGGTCGGAGATCATCAGGGCAGTTTTGAGCCGGTGGACGACGCCGAAAAAATCTACAACGTGCTGCCGATAAAAGGCGCAGCTGTAGATGGCAATGGCGAACAGTGGTTAGCGACAGTAGAGGACGCAGAAAGCCAGCTTAGATACGGCATCCGCGAAAAAGTATTAACCTTGCCGTCGGCATACTCTGCCACCGACGCCGAACGCTGGGGCAAAAATCAGCTGCTGTCAATGTCTAAACCGGCCCTATCAGCCAAAGTTGGCGAGATACAGCTCCCCTACCCTTTGGCGGACGGACGGGTTAACGTCCGGAAGATGTGGACGGATGGCGAGGCAGTTATTACTGACAGAGCGGGTATAGCCCATCAATACCCAATAACAAAGCTAAAATATAGCGTCTCTGCTGACAAAGGCATCAAATGCGACATGGAGCTTGGCAAGCAGCCTGCGGAAATAGATACATATCTGGCCGAACTGTCCAGATATGCAAAAGACCTCGAATTACTGCAGACTGCAGCAACCAAACAGCTCAAATAGGAGGCAAAATGGCAAATCCAAGTAATTACAGATATGATGCATATTCTGACATTCCATCTAATATAACGCTGACAGAGCGGCATTTAATACCTGCGATATCGCCATACATAGTCACGCTCAACGAGGTACCGGTCAAGTCCGCACCATCGACTACCGTGGTTAAATACATCAATGATATCCCCGCAGGCGTCCCTGCTTACGGTGACACACTGGTTGAAGTGTCTGCGACTCCAGTTGCCGGGCAATACTATCCGGACTATCATACTAATGCTGATTCCAACGAAAACTGGAATACCGGGCAAATTCTTTTCGCGGCAGCAGATGCAGGCAGAACGATCGAGGTAACATATTTAGCCAAAGGAACATTGACGGGAGTAAGTTGCAATATGTACCCCTCATGGTGGTGCGATCGTGGTGATGGCAGCGACGGTGACTTTTACCCGACATCGAACGTCACACTTAAAGGACGATACGATTTTCGAAGCGTATATATCCCCGCTGGCGTGACGGTATATGTAGCTGGTTTTATTGATATACGCTGCCAAGGAATGTTCATTAACGCCGGTCTCATCAATGGTGATGGTAGCGGCGGATTCGGTGGCAAAGGCGGAGATGGCGAAATAGAATCACTAGAGAACGGTTATGGCTGGCGATGGCACTACCCATATACACGCGGAGAAGCCAGCGGCGGCGGTGCTGGCGGCGCTGGCGCAAATAATTCTGAATGGACTGACCCCCAGGTGAATGGTGTACGTGTGACGATGGACGAAGGAATTATAAGGCATTTAATGCGTTCTGACATTCCCTGCATGGGCTGCGGCGGTACAGGTGGTGATGGCCGTCCAAGCTCAAGCTCAAATAATGCTCATGGCGGCAACGGTGGCCGCGGCGGCGGCTGTGTCCAAATAGTTACCACAGCATACAAAAACGCCGGTACTATTTCCGTTCGCGGCACAAATGGGACGCCGTGGACAAACGGAATAATCACTGGTAGCAATCCCGGCGGTGGTGGTGGAGGCGGATGTATTAAAGTAATATGCCAGCGTAATCACTTTGTTGGCAACGGATATGTCGACCCCGGAGCCGGAGGCGGAGCAGGCTGGTATCGCGTGATTGAACTGGGGGTGAACTGATGATTATCGCAAATGGTTTAGATATAACCTGCTCTTATGGCGATACATTTAGTTGTGCATGGGAAATTGAAGGTGTGTCTGCTGCTGATGATATTACTTTTTCCATCAAAACGACTGCGAATAGCTCAGAGCTGGTGTACTCTCAAAAGGCCAGCGTTTCTGGACAATTGATCAATATCGAAATTCCTGCCTCAACATTCGCCGACATTCCCATCGGTTCGTATGTCTACGATCTCGTGCTGAAACAAGAAGAAAAAGTGACTACATTGCTTTTTCCTGCAAATTTACACATAAAGGCGGTGGTTCACAGTGAGTGATCCAGTAGTTAAAATACCGACAATAAAGCTCACGCCCGTTCCGGGTGGCGTCAATGTAGTCCAATACGGAACGCTGACGATTGGTAGTGTTGAAACTCTTGAAGCTGGATCGGCAGCAACGGTATCGAACAGTGGCACTATTGAAAAAGCTGTGTTAGATTTCGGCATTCCGGCAGGGTTTGACGGTAAAGACGGTGCAGCTGCTACAGTCGCAATAGGAACCGTAACAACAGGAGAGCCGGGAACTACAGCAAGCGTGACCAACGTCGGAACAGACACAGCAGCCGTACTTAATATAACAATACCCAGAGGTGATAAAGGCAAAGATGGCACAGGAGCAGGTGATGTAGTCGCTGCTGCCGACAACACTTTTACAGCTACAAATGCCTTTGAAGGTATGTTAAAAACCACTTGCGATATGCAGCTTGTCTCTTTGATTGTGAACGATTCATTAATACTTAATCATAATAGCGAGAACATACAGAAAATTGAAATCGTTGACGCCAGTGTTGTTATATCATTCAAAGATGCTGATATGCCCACAGGCTGTAACAAAATATTTTTAATCAGTATCCATAAAATTGGCAGCGGTTTTTTCATGATAGATGATATGCCGATAATAGGAGGCATTACCGGATTCACTACAATTATAGACGGCCCCCTTCCTGAAATTGGGCCCAATGAAGTGCTGAAAATTGCCATGGAGGTAGATGCTGACCTTAAAAGGGTTTTCGTCTATGTTCTTGGAAAGGCGGCGTTGTAATGTTGTCTAATAAGCTTCTGTTGGCTGCTGCCCGCCACAGAACACCTAAATCATGGCAAGGTCAAGTTACCGCCGATATGTATAGGTATACCGGAGACCAATTTCAATCTATTGAATATCTTTATTCTTCCGAGAAGCAGCAGTTTGTTGAGCCGGGTTATGGGTCGTTAGACCCGCTTCTAGAAACAGTCAAGGCAGCTATGCAAATAGCAATGATAAAGATAACCGTAGATACCCATACAATGCTTCTGGAAAACTGTCGGCTGTGGTTTGATAACGTGCCATCAAATCTACGAGATGGTATAAGGTTTGAGAAGTTAAGTAAGATCATAATTCACAGCACTACAGGGGGCGAACCGTTTACGATATCTGATGTTCAGTCCTGCTGGGATAATATAAATATGTGCTATGACCTTTTTAGCGAAGACTTGGCTAATTGGGGCTATACAAACCTGACGGCGGGTTCGACATTAGGCTTTACTTTAGAATTGGAGTGGTACGAATGATACAGAAGGTTATTAAATATAAATATGAGGGTAATACCTACGACAGCTTTTCGCAGCTAAAACAGGCGTATCCTTACATCAGCTTTCCGGTCGGCGCTGATGCTGATGTTCTTTCAACTTTAGGGATCGAAAAGGTCGAAGAATACCCATCGCTGGAACGCTGCAGGGAAATACTAAAAGCACAAGCGGGGTTATTTTTTGCCAAAAAACGAGATGCCATCCGCTGGGTTGAAATTGATGGCATACAATATGGCTTTGATTGTGCAGCAGTAGACATCACCAATTTTATGGCAGCATACACACCATTGCTCATAGCTGGCACTGGCACCACATATTACAAAGTATGGTTATCTGCCAGCCAGAAAGGTTTGGCAGAGCTAACGCTTGATGGCATGACGGCAGTTTACAACGCTACGCGCGAGGGACAGTTGGCAGCTTATGCGTGGTATGAGGCAAAAATAGCCGAAATCGACAAAGCGAAAAGCATTAAAACACTTTTGAAAATCACATTGGAGGAGTAATAAATGCAATTACAATTCATTAGATCCCAGCAACGTTTATATACCATGGACGATCGCGGCCTAGTAATTAATAATTATGATTGCCGCAGCGCTTTTGTCCCTGGCTACAATGAGTCTGGACAACCGCGAGAATCGCTGCCGAACGGCAAATACTGGTGCAAAGCAGAGATCGGGGATTTCGGTGCACCCTATGGCACTTTTTATATCACAACGCACGATTACCGGGCGCGTGATATACACGGCGGCGGCAGCGGGCTCGCCAATCCTTATGCTCCATATCAAGGCTGGGTACCTACCCTTGGTTGCCTACGCATGCAAAATGCCGATGGAATCGAAGTGTCTAATTGGATCATTGCGAACGGAAATAATATACTGTTAGAAGTTGTTGATTAAAAGGAGAATACAAAATGAAGTTCACGAAAAAACCAATAACCATCGAAGCGTTTCAATTTGATGGAGACTTCATGAATAGTAACGGTGATTATTATGTGCCTGAGTGGGCAGTGGACGCCTACAAACAAGGCATTTTATATTTTGAAGGCCCAGACCTTTTTATAAGAACACTGGAAGGTATCCATGCAGTAAGCTATGATGATTACATCATCAAAGGAGTAAAGGGCGAATTGTATCCATGCAAACCAGATATCTTTAAGATGACATATGAGCCTACCCCTGACGAGACATAAGAATTGATGGAATATAAAAAGCAGCCCAGATAGGCTGCTTTTTATAAATTTATATTTCGTTTAAAGGTATTTCAATGAGCATTTAAAGGAGGATTTATGAAAAAATCACCACTTGGGTATGCGATAATATTCATTTTGTCCATATGGATTACCATAACATTAATTTTTATTCCTATCATCTGTTCTTCTAATTAAAATTAGATCGAAAGTCTTATTTTTATGCAAAAAAAATTCTCATTTCAAATCTCGCAAATTCTCAAACAAGATTTCGCGCTATAGTTGGCGAAGAAATTAGCGCCGATATTCAGTTCATGCAGGCGTGCCAGCTGGTTTTCAGTTGCCAACTGCACATGCTCCACAGTATGGCGGTAGATGCTGGTTGGGTTTTCTTCCCGCAGGCGTTTTACTACGCGCAGTACCTGCTCGGTAGCGCCGTTGCCGTTAGTATGGATAGAGACCGAGTAGCCGTGTTCCTCACATTCCTTCAGGATATCGAACATGGTATCGTCGTCGTAGATCAGCTTGCCGTTTCTGGCGCCGCTGTAATATTCCTTATTCAGTAAATTGGCAGTATAGCCCTGGATCGAACCGTCAGCCAGAATCTTGGCGTGGTTAAAAATGAAACGGTCATTTTTGATCTGCTGACGCAGCTGCTGCAGGCCATTCCAGCCGCCGAAGACACCATCCATATTTTTACTGTAGAAAGGTTCCACAACAAAACGTACAGGCAGCTGTTCTTTTTTCAGAGCGTTAGTATAACCGTCAATAGCCTTCGGGGTCAGGATAAAGCCGAAAGCCTTATCAGCGATCGTGGTGCAGCCGTTGTGTTTGGCCAGCTTGGCGATATAACGGGTCGCTTTTTCGGCGGTTTCCGCAGCGTCGCCGCTGATCCGCATACCGCCTGCCTTTAAAACATAGGACATAAATTCGGGCTCGGCAACGTTGCCGTTGCAGCTGCCGTCCGGATAACGGCCGATATTGTCGTCGTGGACAGCATCGATGCCGGACAGCTCGATCGCGCGGGTATTGACGGTCATCAAATGGCCGGAAGCATGGTTCAGGCAGATGGGTACAGTGCTGGAAACCTGGTCGAGCCATTTGCTGTTGATGTTTTCCAGCTTGGCGTCGCCCAAGATCAGCGGATCGATACCATAAGTACTGAGCCAGTTCTGATCGTTATATTTACCGGGGTTCTTTTCTATTACCTCACGCAGCTTGGCAATGATCTCGTCCGGCGTTTTGCAGCCTCTGGAAATCTCGCCGTCAGCAGTATGCCGGTCAAAGTAGCCGATATAAACATAATTCATATTATACAGGCCGCTTTGCTGAGCGTGCATATGGGCTTCGATAAAACCGGGATAAATAACATTGTTGATAAACGTATCATTGATCTGATAAGAAGTAGCATGCGCTTTAAAATAAGCCTCCATATCGATAAAATCACCGACTGCGATAATAGTGCCGCCGGCAACGGCAACACATTCTGCCCACGGCATCTGCGGGTTCATGGTCACTACCTTCTGCGCGCGGTAGATAGTAACCTGAGTGTTCTGAAAGACTACCGGATCGGAAATCACCTGAAAATTTGCGGACATATACATAAGATCACCTCATTATAAATTTACTGATTAACAGTTAAAATCATTTAGTTATTTTTTCATTGGGCAGCGGTCCGGTGCTGAGCCAGAACAGAGCGCAAATGAAGCCCAGGACATACAGGCCCAGCTGAGTGGAATTTTGGCGGGTGCTGCGGTTGATAGCGGTCAAGACAGCGGCGTCATCGGCATTTGCCGCTTTATCCGTAATATATTTTGCGAAAGCAGCGTCCGGCATAAAGCCGATGGAAGCCTGCTCGCTGATAACGGCTTTGGAAGTACTGCTCAGATCGGTGCTGCTCAAAGCGGCGTCCTTAAAAGTACCGGTGATGGAAAACAGCATGACTACGCCCAGAATAGCGACGCCGATCGCCTGACCGACATTGCGGGTCGCGGTCTGGATACCGCTGGACTGCTGAGCGTCGCGGGCATTGACTGCCCCTGCGATGATATTGGAAGACTGTGAAGCAACAAAGCCCTGCCCGGCGCCGAAGAAGAACAGGCCCACATACATCAGCCAGTTAACTCCGTAAGGATTTAAGGACAACGCCATCGGGATCGTCGAAAGGGAAACCATAGCGATACCCGTGCGGCAGATCTTTTTCGGCGAAGCATCGGGACTGAACTTGGGGATACCCATAGAGAACACGATCATCGGGATCGCCATAGCGCTCATGGCTATACCGGTCATAATGGCGCTGAAACCGGCGACCAGCTGCAGATAAGTGATGACCAGGAAGAACGACCCGCCGAAGCAGAGGAACAGCATCGCTGTAAGATACAGTCCACTGCGTACCTGCGGCGTCGTTAAGAAGGAGGAAGGAATAAGACAGGAACCATAGGTTTTTTCAACATTACGTTCGATACGGACCAGGAGCACCAGAGTGATAAGCCCCAGCAGCGCGATAAACAAAGCCGGTGACATACCGAACAAAACTAACGGACTGCCGCCGATAACAGGCGGCGCGATCGGATCGATCAGGCCCCAGACTGGGATCTTGCTGATACCGATGATCAGTAAAAACAGGCCGGCAACGGCAACGACTGTACCTTTCAGGTCAAAACGCACTTTTTGTTCGGGCAGCGGAACATCGCCTACCAGCAGCGAACCTACAAAAACGATAGTAAAATAAACGGCCATGCAGCTAAAGGCTATGCGCCAGTCAAAAGTATCGATCAAAAAACCGGCGGCGATAGGGCCGAGGCAGGAAGCGATACCTGTAGCAGCGCCGATAGCCCCGAAAGCGAAAGCGCGGTCATTGCCCTGATACAAACCGGGGATCAGCCCGAGGACAGAAGGGATAAGGAAACTGGCGCCGATACCGACCAGCAGACGGCCGCCCCAGGTGAACATAAAAATGTTGCCGGAGAAAGCTACGACAAGTTCGCCGACGGCGCACATCGCAGCGCCGATGCGGAAAGTTTTTTTCCAGCCGACGATCAGGCCGACCATACCGCCGACGATCATCAGGCAGCCGGCGCACAAAGAATAAATAATGTTGGCCAGCTGGATGTCTGACATTGTCGCATTAAGACTGGCCAGCAGGGAAGCTGTAGCCACGGTAAGCACCGAATTATCGCCGGAAGTGCCGATCTGGGCCATGACCAGAGGAAAGAGACCGAGAAACTTGTATTTGCTGAGAGCAGAGCTAGTAGACATAATGACCTCCCCAAAACTTTAGAATTTAAATATCTTGCAAGATTTCTTCTTGTCTTTATTGTAAAACCTGGGGTAGAATAAGTATAATACTAGTTATTGTATGTACTCATAAGCTATTTGTTATGAAAGGTGACGGTCATGGATCTATTACAGCTCAAGTATTTTAAAGTAGTCGCCGAACAGGAACACATCACCAAATCAGCCAAGCTGCTGATGGTATCACAGCCCTACCTGAGCGCTATCGTTGCCCGGCTGGAAGAAGAAATGGGCGGGCAGCTTTTTGACCGCGACGGACGTAACGTAGTGCTGAACGAATACGGCAAGATCCTGCTGCATCATGCCAACGAAGCCCTGCAGCATCTGGAGGACGCCAAAAAGGAAATCGCCGACATGCGCTCGCGCGATACTAAATACATACGTCTTGGCAGCAGCAGTACCATGCTTTCCAAACGCTGGCTGGTGGATTTTCTTAAAGAACATGACGATATCAGGCTGGCGCATCTGCTGGCAGCGCATAACGAGATCATGGACGGACTTCTGAGCGGCCGCTTTGACTTTGGGCTGACAACTGGCAGGCTCGATCATCCTAAAATCATTTCAGTGCCGCTGTGGAAAGATCGTTATACACTGCTGGTCGGAGCCAGGCACCCTATGGCCCGCCGCCGGAAGATCTATCTGCAGGATATCCAAAACGAAAAGATCTGCGCCCTGCCGGAGGATCAAAGCAAGCTGCGGATCGTTGACGAGCTGTGTAAAAAAGCCGGCTTCGAGCCGGACTTTGTCCTGGAAGGCAATGTTGAGCTGCTGAGTGACTATATGCGCGAAGGGCTGGGCGTTTCTTTCGGACTGGCCAGCGTCAGAGATGCTTACCGTGATATCCGTTCCATACCGCTGGCTGACGAGATCGGTGAAGCCAGTATTTACCTGTCGTGGTGCGGTGAGCGTTATCTTACCAATTCCATGCTGACGCTGCAAAGCTATCTGCGGGAAGTAGGCAAACAGATAGAAGCTGAAAGGTAAATTGCTGCATAGTATAAAAAAATAACGTATAAATAAAAAGACTGAGCTTAGGCTCAGTCTTTTTATTTATATTGCCAGGCAAGGCAGGAACTGCGCAGATGCCGATAGTCGTAAAGCCGCTGGCGTAATGCGCCGGGCAAGACTCGCAGACGGGTTACACAGGCTCAAAGTAAGTGTCTTGCGGGGGGGTACAAATATGCTATAATGATTGCGGTTATTACTATAAAAAATGTTTTTGATATAAAACAAAAAAGCGATGCTTTGGTTTCGATATTTTAAACTAAAATACTAATATTCTCGAAAACTGAGGTGAAGTATGTACGATGAAAGCTGCCTGCCGCGTATCGGCAGTAATATCCGCCTGCTGCGCGGTGCCTGTCAGTTCAACCAGCAGCAGTTTGCCGAACGTATCGGCATCAGTCAGACCCATCTGAGCAATATCGAGCATAACAATGTGCAGGTCAGCCTAAAGCTGCTGGTGCGCAGCGCCAATGTTTTGGACTGCACGCTGGAAACACTGCTGGACAGAAAAGCGGCGGCTGAATGGGCACAGGCACATGATGCCGAGGCTGACGAACAGGCGGCGGGTGCAAAAAGTGAGCGTGTGCCTGAAACTGCAGCCGCAGAAACTGACGAACAGGAGCAGTACTCGCTGGAGGAAGTGCGCCTGCTGCTGAAGCTGCTGCAGCTGAGTAAGGGCCGCTGAAAGCAGCGGCTGTACTTTTTGCAGCTTGGATAAAAACTCTCAATACCAGCTCCGCAGTAATAACTGCGAGGATATAAACAAGTTTTTCAAAGGGGGCGTCGCGGCAGAACAAAAAGCAGCAAAGACTGAACTAGGAAAGAAAGGAGGAGCAAAGTGGCAGAACAAATACATATCGGTTTTGGGATCGACAAAAACTTCGGCAGATTCGCCGGGATCACTATTACCTCACTGGTGCATAACAACATTCAACATGATTTAAATATCCATATCGTCTATGACGAATTATTGCCGGAGGATATGGACAGATTAAAAAAGACGGAACAGTTATACCGTAACCTGACGCTGCATTTTTATCAGATCACCAGTACCGAGGGGATGACCTTTATCGTACCGCCGGGGCATATCACCCAGGCCATGTATTACCGCTATCTGTTTGCCGATCTGCTGCCAAAATCAGTTAAGCGGCTAATCTACATGGACGCCGATATCATCTGCAAAGACGACATCCTGCCGTTGTGGCAGTTAGATTTGCAGGGCAAGGTACTGGCGGCAGCGCGTGATTATGGGGAAGACCGCAGCTGTGACCGTATCGGTCTGAAAAACGGCCGCTATTTTAACTCCGGCGTGATACTGATGGATCTTACTAAGTGGCGGCGGCAAAAGCTGACCCAGAAGCTGTTCCGGTGGTTGGAACAGGTAGGAAGCACGAAGATCCTCTGGGGCGACCAGGACGCGCTCAACGGCGTTATCGACGGCGCGTTTACCGAGCTGCCCAAAAAGTATAACTGCATCGTCATCAACAACACAACTTTGAATGAGGAGCTACAAGCGGTAATCGTACACTATATTGATTACGTGAAGCCCTGGCACAGTTATTATGTGGACAGTGATGCTAAAGAACTGTACTGGCAGTATGTCAAAAAATCGCTGTGGAGCGATCTGCGGCCTGTTGATGGCAAAAGTGTGCAGACGGTGATGATGACAGCTCGGCTGCTGCATAAGCGGGGCAAATATGCAGAATCGGCATCGTATTACGAAGCCTTATTAAAATATTTTTTAAAAGACAAATATGAGTGATGAATTTGGGAAGGAAGTATGTAAATGTCTCGTAAAACAGGTTTAGCCAAGAAAATAGCCCATACCCTGATGGCGATGTCGATTGTTTATTCCAGCGGCATCAATATAGTCGTCAACGAGGTGTATGCCGCAGAAAAAATAAAAGAAATTACTACCGGCGGTACTTTTACGGAAAGCGGAACTGCCGGCAATGATTATGATGACGCTGGAGGCATTACTGATGGTGAAGATCTAAGTTATACCGGAGTGATCAAAACGAGCGATCTTTCCGGTAATGACATCGAAATTAGCGTGTATGGTGGCAGAGGTGGTCTTGATAATGTCGACGACCCAACAGTAAAGCAGGGGGCTAAAGGCGGCGACGCTATCGCCAAAATAACGGTAGACGAAAGCCTGAGCAGCGTCACAACAGGCGATATAGCAGTAAGTGCTTACGCAGGAAAGAATGGCAGCGCTTACCAGGGCTTAAGTCAGGTTGCCGGGGCTGCTGCAGCATATGGCTTGGCAGTTAAACATGACCTGATGATCACGGCTGCTGATATAAGTGTAACCGCTGTATCAGAATTCGATATTCCGGTTAGTGCAAATAAAGTAGATATAAGCGGTGCTAAACACAGTAATGCATTAGCGGTGGGACTGCAGGTCGATGATGGTACAGTTATTTTTAGCGGTGGAAAGATGAAAGTATGTGTTAACCGTTATTATAATAGGGTTTGGGCAATTAACAAAGTGACTGAAGGGGCAACAAAATTTGCCGACGGCGGTGATGCTGAGGCATATGGGATCAGGGTCACTGGCGGCGAGGTAACGGCAACACTGACAGACAAATTTGAAATCGAAAATAGCGAAGGTTCGATAGGTGGCGGAGCTAATGTAGTGTCTGGTTTAACTAATGCTGTTGACGGCGGAGCTGGCGGTAACGCTGTAGCCTATGTTGTTGATGTCAACGGCGGGGTCGCCCATCTAGATTTGCAGGATATAAGTATCAAGCAGTCTGGTGGTAGTAGTTATATAGGCGGCGGAGCTGGCGGCAGTGCTGCTGGTACTGATGTTGAAAATATTATAGGCGGACATGGCGGAGCTGGCGGTAATGCTAATATCGCCGCCGTCAATATCGTGAGTGGTAAGGTAGACGGCACAATAGGGGATATAGCAATAGAGGCTGTTCGTAGTAATGCCAATGGTGGTAGTGGTGGTTCTGTTATAAACAGCATCAGTGGCAGCGGTGGCGCTGGTGGTGATTTTTATTTAGTAGGGGTCAGTAACTCCGGCGGCGAAGTGGATCTGACTGTGGCCGGGATGGACATCAAGACAGACGGCGGCAACGGCGGTGACTTAGGGAAATTAACTGTAACTGATGCAAGCAAAGTGACAGCTGCAGGCGCAGTACAGGCGTCTGCTGGTAAAGGCGGCGAAGCTTTGGTGGTTGGTGTGGATAACCGCGGCGGCACCAGCGAGGTCAACGTAACAGGCGATATTAAGCTTACGGCAACTGGCGGCAAAGGTGGCAGCGGTGTAATCAATAGTGATTCTGCAGGCGAAGTTACAGATGAGGTTGCTCAAATATTGGTAACGGAGAGAGTAAGCGGGGCTGGCGGCGAGGCGCTGGCCGTTGGTTTGCAGAATGCAGACGGCAGCCTGAGAGCAGATGTACAGAAATTGGAAATAACTGCAACCGGCGGAGTTGGTGGTGGCGGAATCAGTACCTATGGAAACATCAATGGTGCCAGTGCTTTTGGTGGAGCTGCCGTCGCTTATGGCATCAATGTTTTAGGTGGATTGGCCGAACATTTAACGGTGGCTGAAATTACAGTAGAGGCAACCGGCGGTTCTAGCTATAGGGCTTTGGATGCTAATGCTATAAATAAGGTAAATAATGATGGAGCCGGAATTGTTGGTGGACAAGGCGGTAGTGGCGGTAGTGGAACGTCTTATGGTGTCAGTAACAGCGGCGGCAGTGTTGGCTTAACAGTCGGCAAAATCACATCTATGGCCAGTGGAGGCGCTGGTGGTGAAGGTGGCAGTGTAAGGAAAGCGAGTTCGGCCACGGCTGCCGGTACCGGCGGTGATGGCGGTGATGGTGGCAATGCTTATGCCTATGGCGTTTTTGGCACCGGAAGCAGTCGTACGGTGATCGCCGTCGATGAGATCAATGCCAGTGCGACAGCAGGTACCGGTGGTAAAGGTGCTGCTAAAATGGATGGCGTAGCTATAGCCGGTGCTGACGGACAGAAGGGCGCGCAGGCCGAAGCCTATGGTGTGTATGCTGATAATGGCGCTGTGATCACTTTGAGCGCGAAAACTGACAGCGGCACCCTCAGTGGTACGATCACTATCGGCGCTAAGGCAGATAATGCGACAAGGACAGAAGCCTACGCAGTGTATGCCGATAACGCGACAGTGCTGTTTAACGATAATGCCGTATTAAATACCAGTGATGGCTCATCTACTGACAATACTGTTATAACATATTTGAACAATGCGACTTTGGGCTTTGGCAGTCCGGCAGCAGGCCAAAACGTGGGCCGCACCATTAACGGCGGCACCCTGCGGCTGGTGGGCAGCAATACCTTTAAAGTTGCAACTGACCTGTCGAATGTTACTCCTAATGCCGATAAGTTTACTTTTGCGAAACTGGCAGCCGACAGCAGCACGGCAACACAATACATCACTGTCGGTTACGACAAAGCCTTTGACGGCAGCAGGCTGAACAGCTTTATCGGCGAGGTGACGGTACTGACAGTAACTGATTTGGAGCATGGGCAGAACTTAAATAATTTTATTGGTAAAGAAAGCGTAATGGACGACCCGCTGACCAGATTTTTGGCAACGCCGACCGTAACAGTGGACGGCAATGATGTCAAGATCACGCAAATAGATTTTGAGGAAGCAGGCGCTTCCGAAACAGTGATGACGGCCGCTGACGCGCAGATGGCGCTGGGCAGTATGTGGCGCATCGAAGGCAACAACCTGATGAAACGCATGGGCGAGCTGCGCAGTGATAAAGAAGCGGCACAGGGCGGCGTCTGGGCTCGTTACTACCGGGGCGAACTGAGTGCCGACAGTGCTTATGACCGTAGTTTCAGCCAGGATTATACAGCCTTCCAGGGCGGCATCGACAAAGTGCAGGACTACAAAGGCGGCAAGCTCTATACAGGCATCGCCGTCAACCGCATCGACAGCAACGCCGGCTATACGGCAGGCAGCGGCGACCTGAGCAGCACCGGAATAGGCGTATACGCCAGCTGGCTGGGCAGCAAGGGGCATTACATCGACGTTATCGCCCGCGGCAGCAAGCTGACCAATGACTTTAAACTGGTAGATCCAAACAACATCGCTGCCAAAGCCGATTACGATACCTGGGCTTACGGTATCAGCACCGAATACGGCTACAGACAGGACCTGAACGCAGGCTGGTTCGTAGAACCGCAGGCCGAACTGAGCCTGGGCCATATCGGCAGCGTCGATTACACAACCAGCAACGAAGTCAGTGTCAAACAGGACAGCGTCAACAGCGCCGTAGTGCGCCTGGGCTTCTTGGGCGGCAAAGAGTTTACCATTGGCGGGCGCACCAGCAATGCCTATGTCAAAGCATCGGCATTGCACGACTTCGGCGGCAACGGCGGCGGAACTGCATATTATAAAGGCAGAAGTAGCATTGTAGAAAGCGCCGATATGAACGGCACCTGGTACGAGATCGGACTGGGAGCTAACCTGGGCATCGCTAAAAACAGCAATTTGTATTTTGACGCCTTAAAAACCTTTGGCGGCGATTTGCGTACCGACTGGCAGTTCAACGCCGGGTTGAGATTCACGTTCTAAGTGAGGGTTTGAGGCACTGCTAAGTGGCAGTAATAAGTTCAGTAAAGTAAAAAATCAGCGATATGAAGTAAGTTTCATATCGCTGATTTAGTTTGTTATTTGGTATTATGCTGAAGGTGAAATTTTACTTACAGCGATTGCTGATACAGGCAGATTTATTTTAGCGTTGTGGAAAACTCATTGGCCATATAAATATAAATTTAACGATACGTACGTTTGGGCAGGGCAATGAAGCAATTATATTGTATTATAAAAAGTTAATATTCTACTTGTTTGTCTGCTGTTGATGTGCTATATTTATAACAAAAATAATTGTAATAATTTAATAAAATTGTAAAGGATTGGAAAATATGAATTTTATAAAAAGATATGGCATGGTATCCGGGGTGATAGCCATTTGTTTTTGTGTAGTGGTATATGTTGTTTTTACTACACATTCTATTTTTACAATCAGCAGACAAATCAATTATGTAGCAGAACATCCGTATAAAGCCATGTCGGAAATAAATAAAATCCGTGCCAGGGTTTTGGAAATGAATACATACCTGCCGATTTTCATTAGTGAAAATGAAAATAATCTTGATGGTATCAGAAGTGTCCTGAGAACCAGTTGCCAAGAAAATGAAAAATCACTGAAAATATTAGATGAAATATATTTAGGCAATAAGGAAGATCTGTCAGAATTGAACGGTGCCTTAGACGAACTGAAAAAGGCGCTTATACAAAGTGTGGAAAATTCTGAAAATAGTAATATGGACAGACAGGCAGTCCAAAAGTACTTTGATAAAGAAATAGAGCCGATAAGGGTAAAAACGGATATTGCCATTCAAAAGGTCATTGATTCGGCAGACAGACGTGTGCTGATAATACAGGAAAGCACGGACGAAAAAGCTGAAGCCGCCATTTTTTATGCTGTTGTGATAGGTCTGTTGATGATCGTTATTGTTATTTATGCTTATAAATTACGTAATGAGTATCTTATTAATGACGAGCTTAAACGACAGCAGAAGATTTTACAGGATGCTCTGCTGGTAGCGCAGAAGGCGAATGACGCCAAACGTGATTTTCTGTCGCGGATGTCGCATGAGATCAGAACGCCGATGAATGCAATTATTGGAATGTCGGCGGTTGCCTTTAATTATTTGGATGATAAAAAGCGTACTGCTGATTGTCTGAGTAAGATAACTTTTTCGTCGAAACATTTATTGATGCTGCTCAACGATGTTTTAGATATGTCAAAAATCGAAAATGGAAAGTTGAATATTCGCCAAGAACTGTTTGATTTAAAAAATCTGGTTACTTCTTTAGCTGATATCAATTATGGACTTGCTACAGCCAAAGGTTTGGCCTTTGAAATTGTTATTTCAGGATTTAAAGATGAGCTGTTGCTCGGAGATTCGATGCGTGTCAACCAAATCCTGCTCAATTTATTGTCCAATGCAATTAAATTTACGCCTAAAGGCGGCAGTGTCAGGCTGGAAATCAGAATGCTGCGTTCAGCAAGTGACAAGATATGGCTGAGGTTTATCGTGAAAGACAGCGGCATCGGGATGAAAAAGGAGTTTTTGGAACATTTATACGAACCGTTTGAGCAGGCGGATAATGGAATTGCCAGAAAATATGGCGGTACGGGCTTGGGGATGGCGATAACCAAAAACCTTGTTGCGATCATGGATGGAACTATTGAGGTTGAAAGTCAGGAAGGTGCAGGAACTACGTTTATGGTAGACCTGCCTTTTGGAGTAAGTAAAGTTGATAAAAAAACTGCGGCTGAGATGGAGGAGATGCGGGTACTGGTTGTCGATGACGATAACGATACCTGTGAACATGCAGCAGTATTGCTGAAAGGCATGGGAGTCAATGTTGACTGGGCTCTGAATGGTTTTGAGGCTATTGAAAAGGTAAGAAGTGCCTGTGAAGATGACGGGCGTTGCTATGATGTTTGTTTCATTGACTGGTGTATGCCGGAACTGGATGGAATAGAAACGGCCCGTAGGATGCGGCGCTATGTCGGTCCTGATGTTTTGATCATTATTATCAGTGCTTATGACTGGTCTGGTATCGAAGAACAGGCAAAGGCAGCAGGTGTTAATGCTTTTATAGCTAAACCGTTTTTTGCTTCAAATTTATACAATACGTTGTTAACTGTTTCGCGGAAGCCGGAGTTGGGATTTTCTGCAGTAGGCAATAAGGAAACGTATGATTTTGGCGGCAAAAAGGTATTGCTGGTGGAAGATAATGAGTTAAATATGGAGATTGCTTCAGAGCTGTTGAAGTTTGTGAATTTACAAGTTGAACATGCTGAGAATGGTAAAGTTGCGGTAGATATTTTTAGAAACTCGAAAGAAAAGGAATATGCCTTGATTTTCATGGATATTCAAATGCCGCTGATGAATGGCTATGACGCTGCCAGGTGCATAAGGTCGTCAGAGCATCCTGCTGCCGGGACGATACCGATCATTGCCATGACAGCCAATGCTTTCAATGATGATGTTCAGGCTGCGTTTGATGCCGGGATGAATGGACATCTGGCAAAACCCATAGATGTGGAGGTTTTGTATAAAACAATAGCAAGGTATATTTGAGGGATTAATGATAAGCAAATGCCCGCCATGAATGTTGTTTCAGGGCGGATATTGAGTATGTTTGTTATTTTCTGCTTATGATGCAGGCCAAAAGGCGTAACCAGTGCAGGAGCTTTGTGTATTTGCTATTGATGTCATACCTCGTTTCTCTGTTTGTTTTACAGTTTTCTGTGTTTACTGATGATGGCCCGGCTCAGTTCGTTCAGGCAACTGGTCAGCACGCCTGCTTTGATGATCTTGGCTGCTGCTGCCTGTGCTTCGGCTAAGGTAACGTCTTCACGCGGGCAGCGAGTGCAGCGCAATCCAAATCTTAACAGCGCTGAAAGTTCTTTGTTGACTTTCTTTCAAGAAAGTCTAAAAAAGCTAAAAAAGCTTGAAGAAAACATTAAAAGAAAACATCGTGTTCTTTAAAAAGCAGCCCTTTTAAACAAGGGGGCTGCTTTTTGCATACCACAGGGCCTTGCCCCTGATGACCTGCCCGCCGGGTTTCATAGCCTCGTCGCCGGGTGAATAGCGCAGATACCATAAGTCCCAGCGGGTTTCGGCATCGCCACTGTACGGTCCGTCAGCAGCGGTGCTGATGATATTTGCATAATAGAGATGCTCCTTTTAGATTTGATTGGCAAGGGGGTAAAACCCTCACGCTATATATAGGGCAGCGAGAGGGATAAAAGTTTACATCGGTTTGAAATTTTTTTTGCAAGGTGGTTTTTAACAGCAGCTCATAACATTTTAGTGATATTTGTGAACAATATGTGAAATTGTATTTTGGCATGTAAACTTTTCCGGTGTTCGCTGCCCTATATATAGTGACAGTATTCAGTACTGAACTTGTTAGCAGAGTTTTTAAGACTTATAGGGTTTTACTGCTTATGACTTTGACCTTGAATCTAACAAAGAAATACTTACAGCAAAGTAAAGCAATACTTATTTAGTAAGTACTGAATACTGCCATAAATACTTGCACGACGATCGGCAAAACATGTAGAGAAGTCCGTTTCAGGCCAGCCGGTGGATCATGAAGTTAATAAAAAACGTCTGCAGAATCTTATAAAAATATTGTCTAGAAGAATATAAAATAAAAATATGGCAGATTAATGTTGTATTTGATGATATAAATTCGTTTGTGGGCAAAAGAAGTTGTTGCAAAAACTAATTGTTTGTAGTATTATTTTATAAAATAGAATAATATATAATAATCAAATCAGAAAAAATAAGTAAAACAAAAGTAGTTGGTCCAGTAGTTGAAACGATTATATGGGTAAGAGTGGTGTAGAGGGTAAAATGAAAAAACAGCGTTATGATCTAAATGATTTAGGTAGTAATGTGAAGATGATGCGGAAGGCAAGAAAAATTTCGCAGGTGAAATTATCGGAAGCCCTGCAGATGTCGCAGCCGCATCTAAGTAATCTGGAGTGCGGCAGGACGTTGATCAGTCTGGAGATACTTGTCAAACTGGCTGACGTGTTTGATTGTTCGGTAGAAGATATTCTATTGTGCAGTCAGGAAAAAGTTAAAGCAGTAAATTAAAAGGGTCAGAACAAAATAAAAGCAACAGCTTAAACAGCTGTTGCTTTTTTATATGTGTATTCATTGTTTTTACAGCATCTGCCCAAAGGTATAAAGCAGTTTGAGGGCGTAAACAAAAATAACGGCGCCGCAGATGCGGTTGATCCATTGCATATGGCTGGGGCGCAGATTTTGGCAGCAGGTTTTGAAGATGCCTGTAAGCCCGAAGAACCACAGGCAGGAGGCAGCTGCTACGCCGCTGATAAAGAGTGAGGCAGTATCGGCAGGCAGTGATGAGCGAAAGGCGCCCAGCATCAGCGTACCGTCGATAACGGCCTGCGGGTTGAACCAGGTAACGGTAAAGGCCAGCGTGGCCGTTTGCCACAGCGTCGGCTGGCTGTAAGCAGAGGTGTCTGTCTGCACCTGCGCATGCAGCAGCTGCCAGGCCAGATAGATCAAGATCAGTCCGCCGCCGCCGAGCAGTGCTTTTTGCAGTAGCAGACTGTGTTCGATCATAAGGCCGATGCCCCAAAAGCAGGCCAGCGCCAGGCTGATGTCAAAGAAGGCGACGATGCCTGCAGTGACGAGGGCAATGCCTAAAGGCGCGGTGAGCGCCGTATTGATGACAAAAAGATTTTGGGCGCCGATGGGGGCAAGATAGGCCAGCCCCATGGTAAGACCCTGTAAAAAAATTTCCAAAGCAGATTCCTCTCGATACTGAAGGCTGTGCCGATTGATCAGAGTACGGCCTGCAGCAGTGCAAAGACGGCGGCGCCGCTGACTATCGCCAGCCCCAGTGATTTTGTTTTATAGACCAGCGGGAAGATGATGACGGTCGACCACAGGTACAGGTTGTTCAGTCCCAGATCCAGGCTGCCTGCGGGCAGAAAGACGTCGGGCAGAACCAGCGCGCCGAAAATAGCTGTCGGCACATAGGTGAGCCAGGTTTTGAACCAGCGTGGTACAGGTTTGCCGGCCAGCAGTAAAAAAGGGATGATACGGGAAATATAGGTGACGCCCATCATAATGAAAATGGCGTCCCAAACGTATTCAGCGGACATTATCAGCACCTCCCGCATGGCGTTCGGTGATATAGCAGGCGGCGCCGGAGGCGGCCAGAGTTGCCAGCACGATATGCAGCTTATAGGGAACGATCTGCGAAAGCAGGATCGCCAGAAGCCCTGATACCAGCCCGGTGATGATCATTTTCCGGTCGGTGAGATAGTTGACCCAGATGCCGAGGAACATGGCGATCAGCAGATAGGAGACCAGCTCGGTAGGCGGGTTGAGATAAGCGGCGGCATAGCAGCCGAGGGCATTGCTGAGCGACCAGACGGCGCAGGAGGTGACGTTGAGCCCCAGGGCTTCTTCGCACGTCCAGCGGGGATCTGTTTCCGTTTCAAAGGCGTTCAGGTTGACGGCAAAGGTCTCGTCGGTGATGCCGTGGGCATAGCCGATAAGAAAGTTTTTGCTGCGGCCGTTAAAAAAATTCATCAGCGTGGAGCTGAATAAAAGATGACGCAGGTTGACGATAAAAATAGTGAGTCCGATAGAAACGAGGGCCGCACCCTGGGCCATCATGGCGATGCCGATGAACTGACCGGAGCCGGCGAAAACGAGCACGCTCATCCCTAAGGCTTCAAGCGGTGTGAGACCTGCCTGCTGTGCCAGAATACCGCAGGCGATGCCAAGGGCCAGATAGCCGATGGCGATGGGAATAAGCTTTTGCAGGACACGTCGGTTGACTGTTATAGATGACACGGATGGACACTCCCCTTATTTAAAACGACTTCCTCTATTATAACTTATTTTGGATGGATAAGAAACCGGGAAAAGTGTTATATTTATTACGCCGCAGGAAAATATTTTTTACAGCGCTGGTGTTTGCTGCGGCGACGCTTGCGTTTTAGCAGAGAACTGAGTAAAATAATATAGATAAGGACTAATTTGATTTTAGCATGTGTTTGTATATACATACGACGCTGGAGGAGGTTTTTTAGATGACACAGATCAGACCGTTCTGCGGGCTGCGTCCGGTGCCGGAATATGCGGCAGAGATCGCTGCTTTGCCTTATGACGTGATGGATACCGAAGAGGCGCGGCAGATACTTAATAAGAACCCGCTGAGCTTTTTGCGGGTGACAAAATCGGAAGCGACGATGTCGGATTGTATCGATCCGCATAGCCAGGCAGTTTATAAGATGGCGAAAACAAATCTCGACAGGTATCTGTCCGACGGGCAGATGAAAAAAGATACGACGCCCTGCTACTATATTTACCGTCAGCAGATGGGGCAGCATATCCAGATCGGCCTTGTGGCCGCTGCTTCGGTGGAGGAATACCGCGAGAACATTATCAAGAAGCACGAGCTGACCAGGCATGATAAAGAGCAGGACCGGGTCAATCATATTCTGGCGACAGAAGCACAGACCGGCGCTGTTTTTTTAACTTATAAGGGCAAGCCCGAGATCAATACTTATGTTTTGAGCCTGATGGGAGCCAAAAAGCCGGTATATGATTTTACGTCGGAGGACGGCGTGCAGCACACACTGTATGTGGTGGAGAACCTGATGGAGATCGCCGAGCTGACCCGTTTGTTTGAGGACGTGCCTGTAATGTATATTGCCGACGGCCATCACCGCAGTGCTGCGGCTATGCGTGTGGCTGACGAGCTTGGCAAAACGCCGAGGCATGGTTCTAACGAAGAATATAACACTTTTTTAGCGGTCATTTTTCCCGATAATATGATGCAGATCATGGATTATAACCGTTTGGTCAAAGACCTGAACGGTTTGTCTATGGAAGAATTTTTAAGCAGAGTCGGAGAAAAGTTTGAGATCAGCGAGCTGGAAAACGGCCCGAAGCCGGAAGCGCGGCATCAGTTCAGTATGTATCTGACCGGAAAATGGCGTCGCCTGACTGCGAAGGAAGGTACCTTTGCCGCGGATGATGTGATCGGGTCGCTGGACGTTTCGATCTTGCAGGATAATCTGCTGGCGCCGATCCTGGGCATCAAAGACCCGCGTACGGATGAGCGCATCAATTTTATGGGCGGTATCCGCGGGTTGGATGCTTTGGCGGCTAAAGTAGACGCAGGGGCCTACAGTGTGGCTTTTGCCATGTATCCGACGTCGATGGAGGAGCTGATCAAGGTAGCTGATGCCGGTAAGATCATGCCGCCGAAATCGACCTGGTTTGAACCTAAGCTGCGCGATGCGATGGTCGTGCATTTGATCGGAGAAGATGAATAATGAAACGTATCTATAATTTTAATGCCGGTCCGGCCATGCTGCCGCTGGAAGTGCTGCAGGAGGTACAGTCCGAGCTGCTGGACCTGCAGGGTAGCGGTATGTCGATTTTGGAAATGAGCCACCGCGCGCCGATTTATGAAAAAATCAATGCTGAGGCGGAAGCCGACATCAAGGAGCTTTTGGGTCTGGGCGACGATTATTGCGTGCTCTTTATGGGAGGCGGCGCCAGCCTGCAGTTTTCGATGGTGCCGATGAATTTTTTGGGGGCTGGACAAACGGCGGCTTATGCCGTGACCAGTAATTTTTCGGATAAAGCTGTAAAAGAGGCGGAAAAGGTAGGTAAGGTCGTTATCCCTTTCAGCAGTAAGGCTGAAAAGTATGATCGGGTGCCGCAGCCGGGCGAGATCAGGCTGCCGGAAAACTGCGCTTATCTGCATATCACGGCTAATAATACGATCGAAGGCACAGAGTACAGCGTTTATCCTGAAACCGGTGCTGTACCGCTGATCGCGGATATGTCTTCGGATATTTTGAGTAAACCGATCCCGGCGGAGAAGTTTTCGCTGATTTATGCCGGGGTACAGAAGAATATCGGTCCTGCCGGCGCGGTAGCAGTCATTGCCCGTAAAAAATTTATTGAGGGGCGTTCTAAAGCTCTGCACAGTATGCTGAATTACGAAACTCATCTTGATAACGGTTCGCTGTATAATACGCCGCCGGCTTTTGCGGTCTATATCGTCGGCAAGGTTGCCAAGTGGCTGAAGGCGCAGGGCGGACTGGTGATGATGGAGCAGCGCAATGCGGCTAAGGCCAAGATAGTTTATGATGTGATCGATATGTATCCTGATTTTTTCCGCGGCTTTGCCAAAACTGACAGCCGTTCGCTGATGAACGTGACTTTTGGACTGCCGACCGAAGCGCTGGAGAAGCGTTTTGCGGCCGAGGCTGAGGAGCTGGGGATGGGTGGACTGAAGGGACACCGCAGTGTTGGCGGACTGCGGGCCTCGATTTACAATGCGATGCCGCTGGCAGGCTGCGAGAAGCTGGCTGAGTTTATGGAAGCTTTTTATAAAATGCATAAATAATATTGACCGGGAAATAGCTAACGCTGCTTGCGCAAAAACAGGCAGCGTTGCTTTTTACCTGAACTGGTTTGAGGGAGGGGCAGCAAATGCAATATGATTTACTGATCAAAAACGGGTATGTGGTCGATTATGCGTCGGCACGGGAAGGATATTTTGATGTCGCTGTGCAGAACGGTATGATTGCGGCGGTGGAAAGCAGTATCGGCGGCAGCGCCGTGCAGGAGCTGGATGCGTCCGGCAAGCTGGTACTGCCTGGCTTGGTCGATTCGCATGTACATGCTTCGGCCTGGCTGGGAGGCAGCTACGCCCACACGATGCTGGTAAAGGCTGGTGTGACCAGTGCTTTGGATATGTCGGGGCCGGGGACCAGTGTACTGGAGTTGGCGCGTGAATATGGGACCGGTCTCAATCTGGCTACGATCGAATATGTGCGGCCGGGACATACGGTCAGCAGTGACGATCCTTCGTCAGCAGAGCTGCAGCAGCTGATAACGAAAGTGCAGAGGCAGGGGTCGTTAGGCATCAAGCTGCTGGGCGGGCATTATCCGCTGACGGTGGCAGCAACGGCCAGAGCGATCAGGGCTGCGGCAGAGCTGGGAGCTTATACGGCTTTTCACGCCGGGACAGCCGCTCATGGTTCCAATATCGAAGGCATGCTGGAGGCGGTGGAGCTGGCCGACGGCAACCCTCTGCATTTAGCGCATATCAATGCTTACTGCCGTGGTACGGTACTGCCGGAGGCGGAAGAAACGGAGCTGGCCCTTAAAGCTTTGGCGGCCAATCCTAATATTTCCTGCGAGTCTTATTTATCACCGCTCAACGGTACAAGCGCTGAAATCGTTGACGGTCTGCCGGGCAGTATGGTTACCCGCCGCTGCCTGAAAACCGGCGGCTTTAAGGAGGATGAGGCGGGCATGGAGGAGGCGCTTTTGTCTGGCTGGGCACAGGTCAATTATCCGCAGGGACAGGAAATGACTTTGCTGACAGGTGAGGCGGCCAGGGATTATTGGCGCGGGCAGCAAACGCTGGTTTCCGTCAGTTTTGCGGTCAATCCTGTTGGGCCGCGGGTGCGGCTGGCAACGGCGAAAAAGGCTGACGGCAGTTTTGCTGTAGACGCTGTCAGTACTGACGGCGGCGGTATTCCACGCAATGTACTGCTGCCTGCTGGTCTGGCTTTGGTCGATCTGGGCGGACTGTCGCTGCAGGAGCTGGTGGCGAAGATCAGCTATCAGCCGGCGCGGCTGCTTGGTCTTGCAAATAAGGGCAGCCTGACAGCAGGGCGGGATGCCGATATTACGATCGTCGACAGGCTGCAGCGCAGCGCGTTTGCCACGATCATCGGCGGGCAGGTCTGTTATATGGACGGTAAGGTTTTAGGGCGCGGCGGCAGGATCATTACTACTGCCGCAGGGGCGGACTATGTACGCAGCCAGGGGCTGGAGCCGCTGGTCGTTGACCTGGCTGACAGCAGTTTGCTGCAGAAGGCGCAAAAAAGATGACAATAAAAATAAACCACCTGATCGCTCTTGCAGTCAGGTGGTTTATTTATTAGACTGGGGTTACTTTGTATGGCCGCCATAAATTATACAGGGGCAGCAGATAAAGATAAAAGGCAAACAGGATCGAAGCGTTGCCGGCGCCTACGGTGGCGAGCGATACAGCGCAGGCGATCGACCAGGGGATGAGCGCCGCTACTACGATAGTGCTGTTTTCCAGGTCCAGAGCCAGCTGCTGCATATTGTCAGCGCTGTCCTTGTGCAGCTGATAGGTGAGGATGCTGCTGAGGGTCTGGTTGCAGGTTGCCATACTTGTGATGGTGGCTGTCAGCAAAATGCTGCCGTACGGCGTTATTTTTTCTCCAAGCTGTGCAAGGCGGGCCTGCGTAGTATTCAAAAAGCCTGTTGCTTCAAAAATCCCGGCGTAAGCTGAGGAAAGGATAATGATGACACTGACGGTGAACATGGAAATGATACCGCCGCCGCTGAGGATCTGGGCCAGCTGCTGATCAGCAGAGTAAAAGCCGTAGAACATGATCGAGCCAAGTTGGGCGGGAGTGATATCCTGAAGGAAAAGGCAGAGCAGACTGCCGGTAATGATGCTGGCTGCCATCGTCAGCCTGACATTGACCTTGCACAATGAAAGAACGATGATCAGCAGCGCTGGAATAGTGGTAGTCCAGTGCAGATCGAAGTTTTGCGGAAAGAGTGAGTACAGGTCGGCTGTGCCGGTGTTGCCGGTACCGGAAAATCCCAGCAGGGCGTAAAGCAGGCAGGTGACTGAAAAAGGCAGCAGCGCTGATTTGAACATATTTTTGATATTACAGTAAATATCAGTCTGCGTCAGTTCGCTGATCAGAAGGGCGCTGGTCGACATCGGTGAACAGCGGTCGCCGAAATAGATGCCTGATAAGATAGCGCCGCCGGTAAAGGTGGGATCGATACCATTGGCTTTGGCGATAGACATACAGATGATGCCGATCGTGGCCGCAGTACCGAAAGAGGTTCCTGTTAAAAGTGAAATGAAACAGCAGAGCAGAAAAACTATCAAAATGAATACCGATGGTATGAGCAGGCCCGACATATGGTAAATAATGAACGGTATCGTGCCGCAGGCCCGCCAGACGGCGGTGATCATACCGATAAGGATAAAGATGAAGAGGATATTTTTGATCGTGCGTATTCCTCGTCCGGACATTGTCAGTACCTGTACCGGCGTATGTCCCTGCCGGAGGGCGTAACCGAAAAACAGGGCCCAGAGAATGGAGTAGCCTGCCAGAATGCAGCTGAGCAGTATAAAGGAAAAGATAACGATGATAATAGCTTCCATAAAATTTCTCCTGCGGCAGAACGCCGTAATTTTTTAGAGGTCAGTCAGTAATAATACTATTATCATACTGCTTGCTGCGCTGCTTGTCTAATAATAAAGAAGGCGCCGGGCAAATATTTGCCCG